>MEHZ011562376.1_pt1 | contig 24398 bp, 23 predicted proteins | sample 897221 | NCBI WGS metagenome assembly MEHZ01 (sample SAMN05514161, study PRJNA337945) | marine metagenome | isolation source: marine surface water | place: Arctic Ocean | collected 2007-12-13
TGTGATATCAATTTTATTAAAATACTTTGTAAGCATATAACCACTGGGAAAAGATCCAGATAGATAGCTAACAAGGATTGTAAAAAAATATAAAAATATAAGGTTTAAAATTGTCATTTTAATATATAAGTAATCTGAAAGGTAAAAACGTGCAACATCTTCTGTCAGTAAACGATATGAATGAAAATTTTATTTTTGATATCTGGTCAAAGGCTAGCGATCAAAAGGAAAATTTCTCTAATGTATTGAAAAGTAAAATTTTAACAAATCTTTTTTATGAACCCTCCACAAGAACATCATCATCTTTTTACAGCGCTATGGTTAGGCAGGGTGGTTCCGTAATACCTATAAATAATGTTAAGTTCTCTAGTGCCATAAAAGGAGAAAGCCTAGAAGATACAATTATCACAATGGGGACTATGAGTGATTGTATAGTTTTACGTCACCCTGAGATTGGCTCCTCTATTAAGGCTGCAAACATCAGCTCTGTTCCAATAATTAACGCCGGCGATGGAGAAGGAGAGCATCCAACCCAAACCTTATTAGATGGTTTTACTATTTTTTATAATAATAATAAAAATATTGATAATCTAAGAGTTACGATGGTGGGTGATCTAAAAAATGGAAGAACAGTAAAGAGTCTTGTAAAGTTATTATCTCGTTATTCAGGAAATCATTTTAATTTTGTTAGTCCGGCGGATCTTAGGTTTCCAAAGGAACTACTTCCAAAAAAATCTTTTCAAACTGAAAGAATTGAAGATGTAATATCTGATACAGATGTATTGTATGTAACAAGGGTACAAACAGAAAGGGGAAGTGATCATCATTATGCTTTATCAATGAGTCAGCTCAGGTCGCTTCCAGATAATTCGATAGTAATGCATCCTTTGCCTAGGGTAAATGAAATACCCAGGGAGTTTGACCAAGATCCTAGAGCAAAATATTTCGATCAGATGATTTATGGATTATGGTGTCGCATGGTTCTTCTCGAAAATTTTATGAGTTAGAGTTTAAAAAATCCAGGAAACTTTGTAAAATTAGATTTGCAGCTATCTTATCAATAACCTTTCCTCTTTTTTTTCTTGATATATCAGCTTCAATTAAAGATTTTTCTGCTGCTACAGTTGAAAGTCTCTCATCCCAAAGTAAGATTGGAATATCAATAGTCTTAGAAATATTAGCAATAAATGATCTGCTAGACTGAGATTTAGGGCCAAGAGTACCATCCATATTTATTGGATCGCCGACTACAATAGATCCAATATCGAACTCTTTAACCATATCTTTAATGATAATTAAGATTTCTGAGAACTTTTTTTCTTCCAAAACATCATATGGTGATGCAATTTTTTGATTTACATCTGATATTGCCAACCCAATTCTTTTTTTTCCAAGATCTAGACATAAAATAGTCTTATTAAATGGTATTATTTCACGAAAGTTATTTGAATCATCAATCATCACGGGTATAAGTATCAACTGTTAGGGTTTTGATGCAAGTAAGACTTTAATTTTTATAGAATTATTGAGGAGAGTACATGTCCGTTAATGAAGATAATGTAAAAAAAATTGCCAGACTTTCAAAAATCTCATTAAACGATAGCGAGGTTAAGAAGTATTTAACTGATTTAAACCAAATTATCGGCTGGGTTGATCAGCTCAAAGAAGTTGATACAGAAAAAGTCTCTCCAACCTTCTCTTCGTTTGGCGCTGGTGAGGGTATAAAACAAAGAGATGATATTGTAAGTGACGGTGGTTATAGAAAGGAAATAATATCGAATGCACCTAAGTCAGAAGAAGGCTTCTTTTTGGTCCCAAAGGTTATTGATTAATGGCTAACTTAACAAACCTATGTCTTCACGAGGCCAGAGATGGATTGATTAAGAAATCATTCTCTACAAGAGATTTAATCATTGATCATATAGATGCTATGGAATCATCAAGAAATCTAAATGCATTTATAACTGAGACCCCTGAATTGGCATTAAAATCTGCTGATTTATCGGATAAAAATTTTGCAAATCAGAATAATAGGCCACTTGAGGGAATACCCTTGGGTATTAAGGATATGTTTTGTACTAAAGATGTTTTAACAACTGCTTCAAGTAAAATGTTGTCTAGTTTTATACCTCCATATGAGTCAACAGTTACGGATAATTTATGGAAGAAAGGTGCAATATTACTAGGAAAATTAAATAATGATGAATTTGCAATGGGTTCATCAAATGAAACAAGTTTCTTTGGTCCAGTCATTAATCCGTGGAAAAAAAATGATAGTACTGAAAGTCTTGTCCCTGGTGGATCCTCTGGAGGTTCAGCTGCATCAGTTGCTGCAGGAGTTGGCGTTGGCTCATTAGGTACCGATACAGGAGGGTCTATAAGGCAACCAGCGGCTTTTACAGGAACTGTTGGCTTAAAGCCTACATATGGAAGGTGCTCTAGGTGGGGTATCATAGCCTTTGCATCATCGCTTGATCAAGCTGGTCCTATTACAAGGAACGTTAAGGATAATGCAATTTTACTTAAAAATATGTGCAGTCATGATTCAAAAGACACAACAAGCTCATCAAAGGAAATACCAGACTTTGAATCCTCTGTTGGGAAAAGTATTAAAGGGCTTAAGGTAGGAATTCCAAGTGAATTTATTCAGGATGGAATGTCTGAGGATATTATTGAGATGTGGACAAAAGGAAAAGAATGGCTCAAGGCTGCGGGTGCAGAAATTATTGATATTTCTCTTCCTAATACAAAATATGCACTCCCCTGCTATTATATTATAGCGCCAGCGGAAGCTTCTTCAAATCTTTCTAGATATGATGGGGTGAGATTTGGTCACTCTGTAAATTCAAACGATATAAACGAAATGTATGAAAAAACTAGATCAGAAGGTTTTGGAGACGAGGTTAAGAGAAGAATTATGATCGGAACTTATGTTTTATCATCTGGTTATTATGACGCATATTATTTGAAAGCACAAAAAGTTAGGTCTTTGATATCTTTAGACTACAGTCAAGCCTTTAATAAGGTCGATGTTTTGTTAACTCCATCAACTCCAAATTCTGCTTTTAATTTAAATGAAAAATGCGATGATCCTTTATCAATGTATTTAAATGATGTTTTTACTGTTCCTGTAAATTTAGCTGGACTTCCCGCAATTTCAATACCTTCTTCAAAGGATAAAAACGGCCTTCCTCTTGGGCTTCAATTAATAGGAAAGCCTTTCGATGAAGAAACTCTTTATTCTTTTGCTAATGTTATTGAGGAATCTTCAAATTTTAAGTCTTTAGATAATAAATGGTGGCTGAAAGATGAATAATTTATTAAAAGGCTCTACAGGTGACTGGGAAATTGTCATTGGGATAGAAATTCATGCACAGATTATTTCTGAATCAAAACTTTTTTCAGGATCTTCAACTATATTCGGATCTGAACATAATACACAGGTTAGCTTTGTAGATGCTGGAATGCCTGGCATGCTACCTGTCATCAATTCGATTTGCGTTGAACAAGCTGTCAAGACAGGACTTGGTCTCAATGCTAAAATTAATAATTTCTCTATTTTTGATAGGAAAAATTATTTTTATCCTGACCTACCTCAGGGTTATCAAATTTCACAGTTTGATCAGCCTATTGTTGGGGAGGGCAAGGTTTTAATTGATCTTGAAGGAAATATTGAGAAAGAAGTTAGGATTGAAAGATTACATTTAGAGCAAGATGCAGGTAAATCACTCCATGATCAACATCCTAGTTATTCTTTTGTTGATTTAAATAGGTCTGGCGTAGCTTTAATGGAAATAGTTTCCATGCCAGATATGAGTTCTGCTGAGGAAGCTCAGGCATATGTAAAAAAAATACGTAATATTATGAAATACCTTCGAACATGTGATGGTAATATGGATGAGGGTTCTTTAAGAGCAGATATAAATGTTTCTGTAAGAAAGCCAGGCGATGATCTCGGTACAAGGTGTGAGATAAAAAATGTAAACTCAATTAAGTTTATTGGTCAAGCTATTGAATATGAAGCAAAAAGACAAATAAAACTTATTGAAGATGGTGAATTAATAAAGCAACAAACTAGATTATTTGATCCAAAAAAAGGTCAAACTAGGTCAATGAGAAGTAAGGAGGAGGCTCATGATTATAGATATTTTCCTGACCCTGATTTATTACCATTAACTTTCACAGATGAATTTGTTGAAAATATAAGAAAGACTCTGCCCGAACTTCCAGATATTAGAAGAAGGAGATTTGTTGATGATTTCAATTTATCTCCTTATGATGCAAGTATATTGGTTTCAGAAAGAGAAACAGCTGACTATTTTGAAATTGCCTCAGAAGGTGTAAATTCTAAATTAGTTTGTAATTGGATTGTTGGTGAATTATTTTCCTTCCTTAACAAGGTAAATAAAACTATTGATCAAAGTCCTATAACACCTCAAAACCTTGGAAAACTTATAAATTTAATAGACGATGGTACAATAACAGGTAGAATTGCAAAAGATATATTTGAAATAATGACTGAAAGTGGGGATGATCCTATTTCTATTGTTGATTCAAATAATATGAGGCAAGTTAGTGATGAAGGTGAAATTGAAAAAATCATAGATTCAATAATTGAGTTAAACCCCGATCAAGTAAAAGCACTTGAGGATAAGCCTAATTTGATGGGCTGGTTTGTTGGCCAGGTTATGAAGGAAACACAAGGGAGAGCTAATCCTCAAAAAGTAAATGACATTTTAAATAGTAAATTATTAAAATAATATTATGAATATGAAGCAAAATAAACCTATAGAACTGTATTATTGGCCAACACCGAATGGTTGGAAGGTTTCTATAATGTTAGAAGAGTGCAATATACCTTATATTTTAAAGCCTGTTAATATTGGTCAAGGTGATCAGTTTAAGCCTAAGTTTTTAAAAATATCACCTAATAATAGAATGCCTGCAATAATTGACCCTTATGGACCTGGAGGTAAATCAATTTCAATATTTGAGTCTGGTGCAATACTTCAGTACCTTGGAAGGAAATCTGGTAAGTTCTATCCCAAAAATGAAAGAAGTCGAGTAAAGGTTGATGAGTGGATTTATTGGCAAATGTGCGGTTTAGGTCCAATGGCCGGACAAGCCCATCATTTTCGTCAATATGCTCCCATGAAAATTAAGTATGCTATCAAGCGCTATACCGATGAAGTCAATAGACTTTATGGTGTTATGGACAGGCAATTAAAAAACAATGAGTATTTAGCAGGGCGTTATTCAATTGCTGATATAGCATGTTGGGGTTGGGTTATTCCATGGAAGAATCAAGGTCAAAAGCTCTCAGATTTCTCCAACTTAAAAAGATGGTTTGAGCAAGTTGGAAAAAGGTCAGCAGTTATAAAAGGATTTGCAGCTGGCAAGGAAATGAGAAAACAGCTTCTATCTGAAAATACAAAAGAAGCAAAAAGGGCCAAATCAATTCTTTTTAATCAGAGGGCTAGGAAAATTTAATGAATGAGCGTTTAGAGAATTTAATTAATTTATTAGATATTGAAAGAATTGAGGAAAACCTTTTCAGAGGTGAGAGTCCAAGTGATAGATGGCAAAGAGTCTTTGGGGGTCAGGTTATTGGGCAAGCATTAGTTGCTGCAAGTAGAACTGTTGAAAATAGAGTGTGCCATTCTTTGCACGCCTATTTCTTAAGAGCTGGAGACCCTAAAGTACCAATTTTATATGAAGTTGACCGATCGAGAGATGGAAGATCTTTTACATCAAGAAGAGTTGTAGCCGTTCAAAACGGAAAAAAAATATTTAATATGTCTGCATCATTTCAAATTGAAGAGGATGGATTAAATCATCAAGATTTAATGCCCGATGTTGATAATTTTGATGATTTACCCTCGGAGTATGATTTAAGAAAAAAAATTATTAATAGTGTTCCTGATGAATATAAGGATAGTTTTAATAAGGAATGGCCGGTTGAAGTTAGACCAATTGATCCAGTTGACTTAATGAATCCCGAACCTAAAGTTCCAAAGAACTTAATTTGGTTTAGAGCTAAATCTTCTTTACCTGACAATGTCTCACTTCATCAATGCGTTCTGGCCTATATGTCGGATATGTCTCTCTTAGACACATGTACTAATCCTCATGGAATAAATTTTATGAGTAAGAATCTTAGATCTGCTAGCTTAGACCATGCCATGTGGTTTCATAGACCATTTAAAGCCGATGAATGGCTTCTATATAGTCAAGACAGCCCGTCTGCATCTGGCGCAAGGGGATTTAATAGGGGTAGTATTTTTGATACATCGGGAAATCTTATAGCATCTGTGGCGCAAGAAGGGCTTATTAGGGTTATTAAGCCCTAGAGTTAACCTGCATCTAAAAGATTCAGAAGTTCAGCAGCTGCATCTACAATATTTGTTCCAGTTGCAAAAATCGCAGACGCTCCTGATTCAATCAATTCATTAAAATCATCTTTTGGTATTACCCCTCCAACAACAATATGAGTTTTACCTAAACCTCTGGTATTTAACTCATCTTTAAGTTGAGGTACTAAAGTTAAATGTCCAGCAGCGAGTGAGGATGCTGCCACAATATCAGATTTAGTCTCCAGAACTTGATCGGCCACCTCTGATGGTGTTTGAAACAGTGATCCAACCTCTATATCAAAGCCCATATCAACTAGGGCGCTTGCAACAACTTTCTGACCCCTGTCATGACCATCCTGACCAAGTTTTGCTATGTAAACCTTAGGTTTTTTATTTATTTTAATTTCGTAATCCTTCGTTCTTTTTCTAATAAAATCAATACTGTCAGAAGAGAAGTTTTTAGCATAAGTATCCTTTATGAGCGTTACCTTTGCTTTGTGACGATCCCAAACAGTTTCAAGGGCAAATGATATTTCTCCAACAGTTGCTCCAACTCGAGCTGCATTTACAGCTAACTCAAGAACATTTTTACCTTCTTGTATTCCTTTTGTAATTTCTTCAAGCTTTCTATTAACGTCGGAGCTATTCCTCTCAGATTTAAGTTTTTTTAGTCTTTTTAGCTGACTTGAAAGGACTTGAGAGTTATCAACTTTTTTAATATCAATTTTCTCTTCCTCATTATCTGATAATGTAAATTTATTAACCCCGACAACAGTTTGCTCATTTGAATCAATTTTAGCTTGAATTTTAGTAGCAGACTCTTCTATGCGCATTTTAGGTATATTCTTTTCTATCGCATCAGTCATACCGCCATAATCATTAATTTCCTTCATATGATTAAGTGCTTTTTTTGCTAAATCAGATGTTAATTTTTCAATAAAAAATGAACCACCCCATGGATCAATAACATCACATGTTCCTGTTTCATTTTGAATAAATAATTGAGTATTTCTAGCAATTCTAGCAGAAAAATCAGTTGGAAGGGCTATGGCCTCATCAAAGCTATTTGTATGTAATGACTGAGTGTGGCCATGTGTAGCAGCCAACGCCTCTATGCATGTTCTTGTAATATTATTCAATGGATCTTGGGCGGTTAAAGACCAACCTGATGTTTGGCAGTGGGTTCTAAGCGCTAATGACCTTGGATCTTTTGGCTTAAATTCCCTTATTAAGTTTGCCCATATCAACCTTCCAGCTCTCATTTTTGCTATTTCCATAAAATAATCCATACCTATTGCCCAGAAGAAAGATAATCTAGGTGCAAATGCATCTATATCAATTCCAGCCTTTATTCCTGCTTTAACATATTCTAAGCCGTCAGCAATGGTATATGCTAACTCAAGGTCAGCAGACGCTCCGGCCTCTTGCATATGATAACCTGAAATTGATATTGAATTAAATTTTGGCATATTCATCGAGGTATATTGAAATATATCTGAGATTATTCTCATAGATGGTTTGGGAGGATATATGTATGTATTTCTTACCATAAATTCTTTTAATACATCATTTTGGATAGTACCTTTTAGTTGATCTGAAGTAACGCCTTGCTCTTCAGCTGCAACAATAAATAAAGCCATTATAGGAACTACTGCGCCATTCATTGTCATTGATACTGACATTTTATCCAAAGGAATATCTTTAAACAACACTCTCATATCAAGAATAGAATCTATTGCAACTCCAGCCATACCAACGTCACCAGAAACTCTTGGGTGGTCTGAATCATACCCCCTATGTGTGGCAAGGTCAAAGGCTATAGATAGCCCCATTTGACCATTTTCTAAATTTTTTTTGTAAAAAGCATTTGAATCTTCTGCGGTAGAAAAACCAGCATACTGTCTTACTGTCCAAGGCTTATTGGCATACATAGTTGGGTAGGGGCCTCTAATAAATGGATCAATTCCTGGCATTGAATTTATGTGGTTTAAATGAGTGGTATCACTTTTTAGATAAAATGATTTCAAGTCAATACCTTCAAGTGTTGATTGTGTATTAGATTTATCATTTAAAATACTGTTATCAATGATATTTAAGTCTAAAAATGAATCAGAGAATGTATCAAATTTACTCACTATAAAACCTCCTCAAATGGCCTAACACTTATAGGATTAGAGTCTGGGTCCTCAAAAATATTAACACCAATTTTTTTTACTTTTTTATCTAAAATATCTTGTTCGTTCTTTTTTCTATTTTCCCTTAATTCATTAACGAAAGATTCAGAAGTTAACAAAGAATCGATTCCTCCACTTTTTTGAGCACTCTTAATATTATCCCATGCATTTTGCGTGATATCATTTGTAAGCTTCTCTATGAAAAATGAACCTCCTGCAGGGTCTTGAACTCTTGAAATTCTAGATTCCTCTTGAAGTATTATATGAGTATTTCTTGTTAATCTTTTTATAAAGTCCGGAGCTTGTCCAAGCTTTTGAGTGATATTATCGCAGACTATTCTTTCCACGCCTCCAATAGAGGATGCTAGAGCTGCAGTTGTTATTCTTAATTGATTAACCCAGGGGTCTTCTTTGAATATTATTCCTGATGATGAACGAGAGGTTATGTGTAGTTTTCCATTTACATCAAAATGTTTAAATATATTGCTAAATATTATACGTAGCGATCGAATTTTAGCAATCAGAGCAAAAAAATGAGTATTAGCTGATATTGTTACATATATATTTTGTGTATTTATACTGTTTGTTTCTGAGTGCTTTAGCACCTCAAGAAAGCTTAATGCAATTAATTCAATTTCCTTTGATAAACCAGCGCCAACATCATTCCATAATGAGCCGTCAAAATGTATTATTTCCAGCATAGGAAATTTACCTCGAACTTCAGAGTCTATCTTTAAGGTTTCCCTTAATATATCTTTATGTTGAATTATTTTACCAAATTTTTCTTTTGAGAATTCTTTTAACCATAGATTTATAGCAATTGGATCAATTTGATAACCACCAAGTGGTTCTTCTTGTTTCGAGCTTTTCCAGTTGTCCAAGTAGGATATATACTCTTCTATCCTATCCATTGGATTCTTAAGGTTTTTAAAGTAAACAGGTGCTAATGAGAGATCAACATTATTTAATATAGAGCTTAATGATTCTTTATTAAAGGTTGCAAGCTCTAATGAACCGCTGCCCCTTTCTAATTCATTTATAATTCTGGAATTTAAGACTTTTGAGTCATTTGAGTGATCTATGCTGGAACAAATATACCAAGGCATGTATTGGTTTCTATTATTTGTTAAACCTCTTCTGGAAGATAGGCTGTAATCTTCTTTAATATCTTCAATTGTATATAAAGGTTTAGTGTGAATATTTTCATCCAAGATTTTTTCTAAATCTTTGATATTTTTATCTTTAAGGGAAGCGTTTGCGACTTTTTCCCAATCTTCTAACTTAACTGAAGATGCATTTAAATATTTATCTATATTTTTTGTCATAAAGATACCTATACGATATTTTTCATTTATATAATATAAATAGGGTATAAACTTTTATAGTAATAATAGTAATATTTTTTATAAAATGCTACTTCATTAGCTAACTTAAGGAAAGAGTCATTAATAATGAAAAGTCTATTTGTTAACCCTGGCTTCCTAGTCAATTACTTAAAACCACTTTCTTCTTGGTTTGGAGCGATAGCAGTAGCGTTGGTTGGGATTGGACTTTGGTTTTCATTTTACAACTCTCCCATTGACTATCAACAAGGAAATGCCGTCCGCATAATGTATATACATGTTCCCTCGGCTTGGATGGGAATGGGTATTTATGCATTTATAGCATTGTCCAGTTTCTTTGGATTAGTTTATGGTCATGTTGTAGCTTTTTCTTTAGCAAAGGCAGCAGCTCCTATTGGAGCAACATTCACAGCAATTTGCTTAGTATCTGGATCAGCATGGGGTAAACCTATGTGGGGAACATGGTGGGTTTGGGATGCAAGACTAACCTCAGTCTTAATCTTATTTTTCTTCTATATTAGCTATATAATTTTTTCTAAATCATTTAGTGATTTCTCTAAAGGTGAAAAGTTTTCGTCATTTTTATCGATTATTGGGCTAATTAATCTCCCAATAATAAAATTTTCAGTAGATTACTGGAATACCCTTCACCAACCAGCAAGTATATCAAAAATTGGATCTCCGTCTATACATGTTGATATGCTAATTCCTCTTGTTATAATGTTTTTTTCTTTTATTTTTATATTTCTCCATCTTCTTGTTGTTAGGCTCCAGCTTGAGCTTAATAATAGAAGGTTGAATTTAAAAAATATGAAATCATATGAGGAATCTTAAATGATAGATTATAGTTTTTATATAATAATTTCTTATTTATCAGCCTTTTTTGGTTTGTTTATTTTATTTATATTTTCTTATAAAGATTTTTTAATTTCTAATAGAAAAATTAGAAATATGGAAAAATTAAAGTGAATAAAAGTAAAGATAGAATAATAATGATATCTTTTTTGCTGATAGTTTCAGCTACATCTTTATTTCTTATTTTGTTTGCGTTAAGGGATAACGTCATTTTTTTTTATTCCCCATCTGAAGTACAAAAAAAATTCTACAATAATGAAATTAATAATGAATCACTTGTCAGGTTAGGCGGTCTCGTTCTTGATAAAAGCCTTCATAGGGACAAAGAAGGGAATATCTACTTTATAATTACTGATCTTAAAAAAGAAATTAATGTTCTTTTTTCAGGAATTCTTCCCGATCTATTTAGAGAGGGCCAAGGAGTGATAGCTCAAGGGTATGTCGAAAAATATAATTTAAAAGATGATAATGATTTATTAGAAAATAATTTAAGATTAAGGGCATCTTCAGTTTTAGCTAAGCATGATGAAAACTATATGCCACCAGAGGTCTTGGATATTTTGGAAGGGGTTTCAACTAATGATGGTTAGCTTTGCAAATTTATCTATTATTTTGGTTATTCTGCTTTCTCTGTTCCAATTTCTTATTCCTGTTTTTTTCTTAAAAAGAAAAAATTTAGCAATAACTAATTTAGTCCCTTTTATAGCTTTATTAAATTTCTTTCTTCTAACTATTTCATTTTTTATCTTAATATTGTCATACGTTAATTCAGATTTTTCAGTATTCAATGTTTGGTCAAATTCTCATACATCAAAACCACTTATTTATAAAATATCAGGCTCGTGGGGAAATCACGAAGGATCAATGCTTCTATGGTGCTGGGTTATGTCCTTTTATGGTTTTTTAGTATCATTAAATTTACAAAAACTTTCTTATGATTTTAAAATAAGAATTTTAATGTTTCAGGGTATTTTATGTTTTGGCTTTGTATTGTACCTATTCTTTGGATCTAATCCATTTCTTAGGCTGTATCCCGCTCCAGATGAGGGAGTTGGATTAAATCCTCTTTTACAAGACCCGGGGCTAGCATTTCACCCACCTTTTTTATATCTCGGCTATGTTGGCCTATCAATTGTATGGTCTTTTGCTTTATCTGGATTGTTTAATAAAAATTTTGATAGAAGTTGGGCAAAGAATACGAAGCCATGGGTCCTATTGTCATGGGTTTTCTTAACTATTGGAATTACATTGGGATCATTTTGGGCTTACTATGAATTAGGCTGGGGTGGCTATTGGTTTTGGGATCCAGTTGAAAATGCATCTTTAATACCGTGGGTGATTACCACAGCTTTATTACATTCGATTTTAGTAATGGAAAAAAGAGGGTCTCTAGCTAATTGGTGCATTCTTTTATCAATCTCAGCATTTGCTATGTCTATGGTTGGAACATTTATTGTTCGATCTGGTTTAATTACATCCGTTCATGCCTTTGCGACAGATCCTAATAGAGGAATTTTTATTTTAACATTAATTTCATTGTATATTATTGTAAGCTTATCAATTTTTGCCCTAAGGCCTGTATCATCCAACGGTATTCTAAAGTATAGAGTTCTGAGCAAAGATTTTTTTCTTATCTTAAATAATTTACTTTTAATAACTGCAGCACTTACAATTTTTATTGGAACTATATACCCAATGGTTCTGGAAATCTTTTCAGGCGAAAGGATATCTGTTGGAACGCCTTTTTACACAATTACTGTAATACCAATAATATTTTTGATTTCAATTTTTGCTCCCATTGCTGTTTTATTGCCTTGGGGAAATTTAGAAACAAAAGGATCATATAAAAAATATTTTTTTACATATATTTTTGGGGCTCTTTTTACTTGGGTTATATATTTATATTATAATATTAACTCAATTATGTCTTTTGCGGGGGTTTTTGTTTCTTTTTGGATAATTGCTTTATCAATATATAGTTATTTTTCTAAAAAAACTTATCTATCTTCACTTTCTTCTTTTTTAGGTCATACTGGTCTTGGCTTATTTATCCTTGGGGCGTCAATATCAATTTCATCGAAAGAAGATTTTGAGGGTGCAATGAAAATTAATTCATCAATTAATATTGCTAGTTATGATATAAATTTTTTAGGGGTCAAAGATGAAAAAGGTCCAAACTATATTAGCTCTAAGGGTGTTTTCTTATTAGAAAATAAAAATATTTCATCTATTTTAAATCCTGAAAAAAGGTTTTACCCTATCGAGAGATCTGTAACAACAGAAGCTGCCATAATGAGTAGGTATTTTTCTCATATTTATATTGTATTAGGTGAGAGGGTAGACGACGAAGAATGGATTGTTAGAGTTTGGTATAAACCATTTATTTCTTTAATCTGGATTGGCGCTATTATAACAGCTCTAGGAGGAATAGTCGGATTAATTAATAGAAGAAATTATTCTAAAAAATCACTTAAAGTATTAGGTATATTTCTTTTTCTATTATTTTTACCCATAAATAGCCATGCCGAGCCTTCAGATATCTCTAATTATGATAATTCCCTTGAAAAACGTATTCAATCAATAAATCAAAATATACGCTGTATGGTCTGTGAGTCTCAAACGATAGATGATTCAAATTCTCCCTTAGCAAAGGATTTAAGAGCCATTGTTAAAGAAAAAGTTTTAAAAGGGGAAACAGATTACCAGGTATATAGCTTTTTTCGTGATAGATATGGTGATTATATTATTTTAAAACCACCTTTTAGGCCAAATACATTTATTTTATGGTTTGCTCCAATTCTTATTATAATCTTAGGCTGCCTAATTATTTTCATCAGCCAAAAGAAATATATAAATAAATTTGGAGATAGTAATGGTGGTTAGGGTATTATCTGCAAGCTGTAAAAGATCTGGATATACAGTCATTGACAATATTTCTTTTGAGCTAAGTAGTGGGCAAATTGGTCTTATTTCTGGTTCTAATGGGTCTGGAAAAACATCACTTTTAAGAATGGTAGCCGGACTTATTCCTTTAACATCAGGTAATTTATTATTTAGTCCATCAATTGATCAAAATTCAGAGCACAGTGATGGTTTATTTTTGTTGGGCCATAGTCTGGCAATAAAAGATGATATTTCTCCTGAAGAGGATATAAAATTCTGGTCTAGTTTATTAGGTCGCGGTTATCATGAAGATGTATTGTTGATGGTAGGACTATCTAATTTAAAAAAGATTCCTTGTAAGTACCTTTCACAGGGTCAGAAACAACGATTAGGAATCGCAAGACTTATAGCTTCAAATAAGAGTTTATGGCTTTTGGACGAGCCAACATCCTCCCTAGATAAGACCGCATCACTTTTATTAAAGGAAATAATTGAGAAACATACAAAATCTGGTGGAATTGCATTAATCTCCTCTCATATTAACTTCCTAGATAAAACTGATATTAAAATTGATTTGGATAGCAATAATGTTTCATCTTAAAATATTACTTCTAAAGGAATTAAAAACTTCTTTTTCATTAAGGGGAAGCTATATTCTTTCTTTAGCATTTTTTTCAATTTCTTTAATTATTCTTCCAATTGGAATAGGGCCTGATAAAAGTATATTATCATTTATTTCGCCCGGTTTAATTTGGGTTTCACTTATATTAACCTCTCTTTTATCACTGAATAGCTTATTTCATGAAGATCTTATGGATGGAACCCTTGATCTTTATAAGAACAGTCCTTTGTCTTTTATCGAAATTTCATTTATCAAGAGTTTGTCTCATTGGATATCTAATTTTCTTCCCTTACTTTTGATAACTCCAGTATTAAGTTTATTTATAGGTTTACCTAGCAACTTATTAATATATATAGCTTTATCTATATTAATTGGAACACCATCGTTAAGCTTTATTGGGAGTATGGGTTCAGCCTTAACTCTTACTTTAAAGCAGCACAACCTTTTAATACCTTTAATCATTTTTCCACTCTTTATTCCAACCTTAATATTTGGATCAGGTGCTATTTCATCGCTAATTTTCACTGGTTTTGAGGAGGTTTTTTTTAGGCAAATGAATATTTTATTAGGAATAAGTGGGTTATCTCTGGTAATTTGTCCATTTATATCAGGTTTTATTTTAGATTCTAATTACGATTAAGCTATTCATCATCAGGGATGAATTTAAGGGATAATCCGTTTATGCAGTACCTCAATCCTGTAGGGTTGGGCCCATCATCGAAAACATGTCCGAGATGCTCTCCTTCTTTTGACATTATTTCTTTTCGCATCATTCCATGAGATGTATCTTCTTTAATTATAATATTTTCTTTATTAACATCAAAAAAGCTTGGCCAACCAGTTCCTGATTCAAATTTTGTTTCGGATCTAAAAACTGGCAAACCTTTATCAGCAGTTACATATGTCCCAGTGCGTTTTTCTTCCAAAAGATTACTTGTTCCAGGCATCTCTGTTCCAGAGTTATAAAGAATATTTCTTTGCTCGTCGCTTATTTCATCATTCATATTTTTAATTTTCCTTTATTTTTAAATAATATACTAATTGCTTTACACAGTGATGTAAAATTGGCATTTTGTCGATATTATTTGGAGAGGTGGCCGAGTGGCTGAAGGCGCTCCCCTGCTAAGGGAGTATACGAGCAATCGTATCGTGGGTTCGAATCCCACTCTCTCCGCCAAACATTGACTTCTAGAAATATAATAATGATAGACCTTAAAAATATTACATATCGGATTGCTGGTAGAACACTAATTGATAAATCATCATTATCAATTCCAGACGGTCATCACGTTGGACTTGTGGGACAGAATGGTACTGGTAAATCAACACTCTTTAAGCTTATAAATAAAGAGCTAGAGCTAGATTCCGGTGATATAGTAATGAGCTCATCGGCAGTTTTAGGAATTGTTAGGCAGGACTTACAGAATGATGAAACTAGTTTGCTGGATGTAGTACTGAACGCCGATACTGAAAGAAAGAATCTTCTTATCGAGGCTGAGACTGCAACTGATCCAGATAGAATTTCTGAAATATATACTAGATTAAGCGATATTCACGCCTATGAAGCACCATCAAAGGCCTCTATTATTTTATCTGGCCTTGGTTTTAGTATTGAAGATCAGGAAAAATCCATCAGTAATTTTTCTGGTGGCTGGAAAATGCGAGTTGCTCTAGCTGCAGCTCTATTTTGCGAACCAGACCTATTACTGCTTGATGAGCCAACAAACCATTTGGATTTTGAAGCTATTGTTTGGCTAGAGGATTATTTAATAAAATACCCGAAAACTTATATTTTAATAAGCCATGATAGGGACACCTTAAACAAAACAGTAAATCATATAATTCATTTAGACCAATTAAAGCTATCTCTTTACAAGGGTAATTATGATCAATTTGAGCAGGCATTTGCTCAAAAACGGATGGGTCACCAGGCCTTGTTTGATAAACAGCAAGCCCATAAAAAGAAAATGATGGATTTTGTGAATCGATTTGGCGCTAAAGCAAGTAAAGCAAAACAATCCCAGAGTCGTTTAAAGGCTCTCGAAAGGATGGATATGGTAGATGCTTTAATTACCGAACGTTCAACCAGTTTTAAATTTCCGGAGCCTGAGGATATTCCATCTCCAATTATTACTATCGATAAAACAAATGTTGGTTATGAGCCAGGTAAACCAGTTTTAAGCAATATTAACCTTGGTATATCAAGCGACAGTCGCATTGCTTTATTGGGCGCTAATGGTAATGGAAAATCTACACTAATAAAATTGATATCAGGAAAACTAGAAGAATTAAGTGGACATATTACGAAAAATAAGAAGCTTAGGGTAGGGTACTTTGCTCAACATCAAACTGAAGAACTAGATTTAACTCGCACTCCCTTCGAAACTCTAAGGGGTGTTATTGCCGATCAGGCCGACTATCAAATAAGAGCTATTCTAGGAAAATTTGGGTTTGATAAAGATAAAGCTGATACTAAGGTTGAAGAGTTGTCAGGAGGTGAGAAGTCAAGACTCTTATTCTGTATGATGAGCTATAATTCTCCTCACATCATGCTTCTTGACGAGCCAACAAACCATCTTGATATTGATGCAAGAGCAGCCTTAATCGATGCCTTGAATAATTATAATGGTTGTATAATTATTGTTAGTCACGATCCGCATCTAGTTGAATCGGTTGCTGAAGAGCTTTTACTGATTAAGGATGGAACTGTCACTTCATACAATGATGATCTAGATGCCTATAAAAAGCTAATTATTGAACAAAGACGTGAAGAGAGATCTAAGTCAAAAGGTAATAGTCAAACATCCAAAAGAAAGAAAGATAATTCGAAATCACTACTTTCGTATGAGAGAAATATAAAAAAACTAACTAAAAAAGTTTCCGATCTTGAATTTAGAATGTCGTCAGATGAGGCGCTAGGCGATTCTTTTTTAATGTCTCAGCTTCTTGAAAAGTATAATAAAAATAAAGAAGATTTAGAAAAAGAAGAAAATAAATGGTTAGAAGAAAGCCCTTAGAGACAGTAAAGTCTCATTATTGATTTAAATATAATATTGATGTTTTTTTACTATTGACAATAAATTGTATTTTTTAAATAAGTAACTAACACTTATTAAAAAAATCTGGAGTTATCTTATGAAAAATTTTTTACTTAATATTATATTTCTTTCAGCAATATTAAATGTTAATTCTTTTGCACTATCTCAGGATGACTTAGATCAGTTCTCTGCTATAGAGGAGATTGTTGTTACATCTCAAAAAAGAGCAAATGCTATTGCAGCTCAAGATTTACCAGCAAGTGTAACGGCAATTAGTGAAGATTTAATTATTAAATCAGATTCTTTAGACTTAACTGATATTGGAAGAATGGTACCAAATGCAACCCTTCATCCATCTGCTACTTTTGCAGGTACTCCTAATTTTTTAATTAGAGGTATAGGTGTTAGTGGAACGACAAGATCACTTGACCCGACTGTAGGAATTATAGCCGATGGCGTTTATCTTGGTTTTCCTGTTGGAGCAAATCTTGATATGTTTGATAGAGAGTCTGTTGAGGTTTTAAGAGGCCCGCAAGGAACAATTCTTGGAAGAAATGTTACAGGTGGAGCAATAGTTGTAAGATCAAAAAGACCAAGTGGAGATTTCGGAGCAAAGATTGACTTAACAATTGGCGATTACAATAGAAAAGATATATCGGCTAGTATAGAAGGGCCTTTCAGCGATAAGGTTTCTGGAAAAATTGCTTTTATGTCAAGAGAAAGAGATGGTTATTGGAAGGATAACAATGGAGGAACAATGATCCCAGAAGCGGGAGCTATTGCCAGGGGTTATGACGAAACTGGGAAGGGTGATTCTGGAACAAAACCAGATGTTGATCTTACAATTGTGAGACCAATGTTACTAATTAAACCATCTGAAAATTTAGAAATAACCCTTATTGCAGAATTTCTTAGTGACAAAAGTGGTACAGCGAATAGTAGGAATTTTGTTAATAGTGATGCATTACGAAGAACACAACTATATGGTTATACCCCTCCAGAAGATATATATGAAATAAATCATAACCTGATGGGTGGGAATGACCTTGAAATCGAAACATTTATTGGAGAGTTTAATCTAAAAACTGATAATGGAATTCTTACTGGCATAGCTTCTCACAGAGAGTTAACATATGACTCAAGTACTGATTTTGATGGTTCACCAATCACACTTTTTCATTTTCCTGATAATCACGAGGAACAAGAACAAAAAACTTTTGAACTTCGCTATGCGGGATCGAATTCTGAAAAAATAGATTATGTAATTGGTTTAAGTTATTTTGATCAAGAAATGTTTGTTGGAGAAAGAAGGGACTTCGGAGTTGCAGATATTTCAGGTGTAACAGAGCTATCTCATGAAAGTATTGGTATATTTGCAGAGTTAGATTATTTACTTACTGATAAAACTAAACTTACTTTTGGAGCACGCTGGACGGAAGAAAGTAAGGATGTTATTTTTAATGCCATAGGATCTTGCGAATTAGACTTTAGCTCATGTTCTGGACCTTCTTCTGGATTATCTAGGGGTGGGGAATATAGTGATACAACTCCTAAGTTAGCTATAACACATGCACTAAATGATGACATTAATATATATGCTAGTTATACCCAAGGTTTCAGGAGTGGATCTTTTGACGCTAGAGCTAGAACTATTGATTCTTTCCTTAATAGTCAGCCTGGTCCAGAAGAGGTAACCAGTATCGAGCTTGGTTTTAAATCTATTCTTAATGATGGAAGATTACTTTTTAATGTAGCTATATTTCAAGCAGATTATCAAGACATTCAAAAGCTTGCTCTTGAAGACTGTGTTGTTGATCTTACTGCTTGTCCAACAGGAAGGGTTCAAAGATTAATTAATGCTGCTGAGGCTACAATTGAAGGTATAGAAATTGAAACCCGAATAAATGTTACTGATCAATTTACTATTCAGGGTTCACTTGGTTATACCGATGCAAGTTTTGATAAATTCCTGGGGTTTGATGCAGATGGTACGCCAGGATATGACCCAATTACAGATCCTGCAGCTGCTAAAGCATTGAAATTTGAAAGAGTTCCAGAGCTGACATATAGCATTATGGCAAATTATTATCAGCCTCTAGCAAACGGTGCAGAACTTGATATGAGAATTTCATATTCTTATACCGATGATTTTACTAATAATGCCACGATGACTAAATCAATTATTACCGATTCATATGGTTTATTAGATGCTAGTATTTCATATACATTTTCTCAAAGTAATTTAAAATTAACTCTCTTTGGTAAAAATCTTACTGATGAAGAGTATCATGATTTTGCTCTTGATAATGTTTTAACAAGCGTAAAATGGGGTGGCGTGCCTGATACATACGGTTTACGTCTTACATATTCTTTTGAATAAAGGGTATTCTTTTAAATACTAATTAGAAGGCCATTTTATATGGCCTTTTTTTATATTAATTTTTTTAATTACGATTTATGATTATTTATGACAATTAATGATAAACATAAACGTTACTATGATTGGCTAGCTCTGGTAAAAGAAGAAATTATTGACCCTGAGCTACCTATCATTGACCCCCATCATCATCTTTGGAATGGAGATAATCAGTTAGCAGGTTCTTTTCCATACCTAATAGAACACCTCAGTGAAGATACGAATTCCGGACATAATATTGTTGGGACTATTTTTATGGAATGTGCTCAGGGTTATTATCTGGGTGGGGAAGATAAATATAAGCCTATTGGTGAAACTGAATATGTTATGAAGATTATTAAAGAATCAAAAAATACATCTAATTCTTCAAATATATTAGGCATTATAAGTTTTGCAGATTTGATGCTGGGGTCTAAAGTTAAAGATGTCCTTAATCATCATATTATAACTGGAGAAGGTTTATTTAAAGGTATCAGACATGCTGCTGGGTGGGATCAAAGTGATGAAATTCATAACTCCCACAGTAATCCAATAGAAAATATTTATTCTAATAAGAGCTTTAGAAAAGGCGCTGAAGAGCTAATAAAGTTAAATTTAACTTTTGATGCATGGCATTATCACCACCAGATTAACGATTTAACTGATTTTGCAAAAAATTATCCTGAATTAACTATTATACATAATCATTTTGGGGGTCCACTTGGTGTTGGCCCCTACCAAAACAAAAGACGTGAAATTTTTAAAAAGTGGAAAGATGATGTTTCTCTATTATCAGAGTCAAAGAATGTCTATGCTAAGCTCGGTGGATTAGCTATGCCGGTAAATGGATGGAATTTTCATAAACAAGATAAACCAGCTACCTCTGATCAAATTATTGACATGCATTACGAATATTATTTACACACAATTGAATGTTTTGGTGTTGATAGGTGCATGTTCGAGAGTAATTTTCCGGTTGATCGAAGATCTGTATCTTACCACGTATTATGGAATGCCTTTAAAAAAATGGTCTTTAATTATTCTGGTGACGATAAAAATAAATTATTTTTTCAAAATGCAAAAGAAGTTTACGGCGTTTAAGCTACCTTTTTCCATCAATGTAGTCGTTTAAAACTTCATGATATCGTCTAACTCTTCTTTCTTGATTTGTTAAAATTGCACCATCGAACCCTTTTGATTTTACACCTTTTTGTTGACCTATAGCCATACTTATATCTTGATCAGTAACAAACCCCATAGATCCCTCCGGATAGACAACCCACTCATGCTCAGCTGGTTTTAAGGGTCTTGGTCCAAGCGGTGTTTCAGTCATTTTTTCACCTGCGGTAACTTCAGTTGTATCGGAACCCATAAATGTTGCAGATCCTGATAGACTTTCCATATCGGGAACAAGCCACCAATGCTCAAAAAGACATTTCCCAGGATCAGTAGGGTGAGGTTGAGGTCTTTGGAATTGAATTCCATCTGGCGTCATAGTGATATCGTAATTAGGAAAACAGTTGTAGAAGTAATAATCTGTTAATTGCTCATCAGTTAAAAATTCATAGTGCCAAAAACCTCTGTCCTTAGCTAATTTCTTTTTTTGTTTTTGTATCGCTAATCTTGTTTCTTGAGCCTTACCTTTAAAATCGCTAGGATTTAGATCCCAGGCTTTTAAAGCAGCATCCAAAGGGAACTGAACCTCATTGGGTGATTGATCTCCTAGAGCTGGTTTATGTCCAGGCATTAGCATTCTATTATGCCCATTATCATACATATCGAATTGAGAGAATTTATAATCATTTTCAATATGAACTGAAAGCTCAGGATGAAGGGTAGGCAGATGATAAGATTCATTAAAATTGTCATGAATAATTTTCCAATTACAATCAACCTCACAAGTCATATTTAAAACTCTTATGAATTTCTCAGGTTGATATGGCTTTATGTGTTCTAATATTGGATACAGTGCATCTTCAAATTTTTGACAATTATCATCTAGATTAATCCAAACAAAACCTAGGGCTACATTACACTTAACTTCTTTTAATTTAATTTTACCACAAGGATTTCCTCCATCAAAATCCTCTGCGTCTTGAAGGTCTATTAAGGTTCCCGCTGTATCATATGTCCAACCATGATAAGTACATTTAAATGTTTCTAGAAAACCATTATCAACATGAACCAATATATTTCCCCTATGCGGACAAACATTATAAAATGCTTTTATAGTTAAATCTTTCTGCCTAACAACGAGTATCTCTTCTATTCCAATTTTATAAACAAAGAAATCATCTGCTTCAGGAATTTCTGATGCTATACCTGCAATTTGCCATACTTTTGTCCATACATGATCCCATTCTTTCTGCATAAAATCTTTTGAATAATATCTATCTCCGGAGATCTTATCACCCCTTAATAGCGGATCAGGATGCTTAGTTCTTGGTGTTGGCTCGTAAACTGATTTATCCAAAATTATTCCTCCACAAGATAAATAATATATAATTTTACTTAAATTTTATTTTAAAACTATTTATTTAAATATTTTAATTTAATACATCTTCTAATATAGTAAATTTTATTAAAGTTGTAAATTTAATCTCTATTTAAATAATATTTATATTATAGATTTTTATTTTAAATAACTGAATTTAAAGGATAAAAAATGTTAAAAGGATCAATTGTAGCTATAGTGACCCCCTTTAAAAACGGCGACATCGATGAATCTTCTTTAAGAAGCTTAATAGATTGGCATATTTCAGAAGGAACGCACGGGATAGTACCGGTTGGAACAACCGGAGAAAGTCCTACATTAAATCATCACGAGCACCAGCAAGTAGTTGAAATAACTATTAATCAAGTAAATAAAAGGGTACCCGTCATTGCTGGAGCTGGATCAAATTCAACTTCCGAGGCTATTAGTCTTTTAAACCATGCTGAGGATGCCGGTGCTGATGCCGCTCTAGTTGTTACTCCATATTACAATAAACCAACACAGGAAGGGCTTTACGCCCATTTTAAGGCTATTAATGATGCTTCCAATGGCATTCCTGTGATAATTTATAATATTCCGCCAAGATCAATTGTTGATATGTCCATTGAGGTAATGGCGAAATTATCAAAGTTAAATAATATAATCGGTGTTAAGGATGCAACTAGCGACTTATCTAGAGTTGAAAAACAAAAAACTGAATGTGATGAAGGTTTTCTTCAATTCTCTGGCGAAGATATAACTGCTTATGAGTTTATGAAAAATGGAGGAAATGGTTGTATTTCTGTAACTGCAAATGTTCTCCCAAAGCTTTGTTCAGAATTCCAGACGCTTTGTATTGAAGGAAATTTTGGTGATGCATTGAAAATACATAAAAAAATTGAACCTATTCACAACGCTTTGTTCTTAGAGACAAGCCCAGCTCCTGTTAAATATGTTTTATCTAAGATGGGCCTTATTAAAGATGAGTTAAGGCTTCCATTGGTCAATTTAAGACAAGAAACAAAAGAAATATTAGATAAAGTAATTGTTGATTTGGATCTAATCTAATGTCTTCTAAATCTGGTGGCTCTAAAAGAAATACTAAAGGGGAAAAAATCATAGCCGACAACAGAAAGGCTAATTATTTATATTCAATCGATGAGGTGTTTGAAGCTGGAATAATTCTAAAAGGCTCTGAAGTCAAAAGTCTTAGGTTGAATAGGGTTAATATTTCTGAATCTTATGCATCTGTTGAAGACGAAGAGGTTTTTTTAATTAATTCAAACATTCCAGCATATAAAAATGCTATTTTTACAAACCATAAGCCAAAGAGAAGAAGGAAATTACTTCTTCATTCAAGGGAAATTAACAAATTAAAGAATGCTTCTCAACAAAAGGGCATGACTCTAGTGCCAATGAAGCTTTTTTTTAATGAAAAAGGAATAGCTAAAATTTCAATTGGAGTAGGAAAAGGAAAAAAACTTCATGACAAAAGACAAGATGAAAAAAGAAAAGATTGGGATAAGCAGAAATCACGTCTACTAAAAGAAAATAGGAATTAATTCATTAAAATTTTCTTTGTTTCTATAAAAATATTATCAAACATTTCTTGAGTTAATCTTTTTGTGTTGGTGTTGTATCTTGAGCAATGATAGCTATCAATTAAGGTAATATTATTGGTTAAATCATGTTTATTTTTATGACCAAATTTAAAATCTTTTTGTTTAAACTTAAAGGTTGATATTATACTCTTATGTGAAATCAAACCCAAAGCAATTATAATCCTTAAGTTCTTATGTGACTTTATTGTTGATTTTAAATAAGTTTCACAGTTTTTAATTTCAATAGTATTGGGAAGGTTTTGAGGGGGAACACACCTTACAGCGTTTGTTATACTGCAATTATCAAGCTCTAGATCATCATAACCATTTTCCCTATACATACCTTTTGAGAAACCAAATTTTTTTAGAGTATTAAATAAAATTAAACCTGCGTGATCTCCTGTAAATGGTCTTCCTGTTCGATTAGCACCGGTTACACCTGGCGCTAAGCCAACAACTAGAAGCTCTGATTCAATTTCAATGATTGATGGAACTGGAGCGTTAAACCAAGTAGGGTGTTTTTTTTTATTCTCATTACGAAATTTTTTTAATCGATTGCATTTTGAACAATTTTTATTAGGTTCTTTCAATTTATTACCTTTTTTCAATTTTTCTTGAATCTTTTTTAGTTATATTTTTCAATATTGTAATCTAATACTTG
>MEHZ011501989.1_pt1 | contig 24315 bp, 19 predicted proteins | sample 897221 | NCBI WGS metagenome assembly MEHZ01 (sample SAMN05514161, study PRJNA337945) | marine metagenome | isolation source: marine surface water | place: Arctic Ocean | collected 2007-12-13
GCCTCCAAATGCTGTATCTACAGTTATTGGGCCCATATTTTTTACTTTTAGGGGGACGTCTAATTTATCAGCAAAACTATTTATGTTTTTGATTTCAATTTTTTTTGCTTCTCCATTAATGCATGAAGCCTTGATTTCTATTAATCCAGCTGGAGTTTCTAGATTAAAAGTGGTCAAAGGTTCTTGAATTTCTATCATGCCAGTTTCTAAGAGAACTGTTGCAACACATATAGCGTTGGAACCTGACATGGGAGGCGTGTGAATAGGTTCCATTATTAAGAAGCCAAAATCTGCCAAGGGATTTTTTGCAGGAACAATTAAATTTATGTGTTTAAAAACGCCTCCACGTGGTTCGTTCAGAAGTAAATTACGCAGTTTTTGATCTTTCTCGAGGAATGTTCTCATTTCCCATAAGTTGTTTCCTGGTGGAGTGGGAACGCCACCAACTATTACGTTTCCAACTTCACCTTCTGCATGCGCAGAAACAATATGTATTGATATGTTGCTTTTCATTTGCCAAAATCTTAATTTATATAATTTTGTAATGATTATCTTATAGTTAAGTAATTTGCGATCTGTTTCTTTTCGTTGTATTGCTTTCGTTGAATCTGAATGCAGAATTGGCAAGGAGCTTATTGAATGAACGAAATCTTGCAAGAGTTGGAAAAGCGCAGGGAGCAAGCACGACTTGGTGGTGGCCAAAAACGAATTGATGCACAACATGCTAAAGGTAAACTTACTGCGAGAGAACGAGTTGAATTATTGCTAGATAGCGATAGTTTTGAAGAGTTAGATATGTTTGTAAAGCATCGGTGCGTTGAATTTGGAATGGAGGAAACACAAATTTCTGGAGATGGTGTCGTTACTGGTTGGGGCACAATTAATGGTAGACAAGTATACGTGTTCTCTCAAGATTTCACTGTTTTTGGTGGTTCTCTTTCCGAAACTCACGCACAAAAAATCTGCAAAGTTATGGATATGGCCATGTTAAATGGCGCTCCTATAATTGGGCTGAATGATAGTGGGGGTGCTAGAATACAAGAAGGGGTAGCATCGCTTGCTGGATATGCAGATGTTTTTCAAAAGAATATTTTAGCCTCTGGGGTTGTTCCCCAAATCAGTGTCATTATGGGTCCTTGTGCAGGTGGTGCGGTATACTCTCCAGCGATGACTGACTTCATCTTTATGGTCAAGGATAGCAGTTACATGTTTGTAACGGGCCCAGATGTCGTAAAAACAGTAACAAATGAAGTAATTACGGCAGAGGAACTTGGTGGTGCAATAACGCATACAACAAAGTCATCGGTTGCCGACGGCGCTTTTGAAAATGATGTGGAGGCATTAGGACAAATTAGACGATTATTTGACTTTTTACCACTTAGTAATCGTGAAAAACCACCTCAAAGACCATTTTACGATGATGCATCGCGGATAGACAATTCTTTAGATACTTTGATACCAGATAATCCAAACCAACCTTATGACATCAAAGAATTAATTTTAAAGCTATCAGATGAAGGTGATTTTTTTGAAATTCAAGAAAAATTTGCTGCAAATATAGTAACTGGTTTTATTAGGCTTGAAGGTCGTACGATTGGTGTTGTTGCTAATCAACCACTCGTCTTGGCGGGTGTATTGGATATTGATAGTAGCAGAAAAGCTGCAAGGTTTGTTCGATTTTGTGATGCTTTTGAAATCCCAATACTTACCTTGGTTGATGTGCCAGGGTTTTTACCTGGAACTGCTCAAGAATATGGTGGTGTGATTAAGCATGGTGCCAAACTGCTGTTTGCATATGGTGAGGCGACGGTCCCAAAGGTTACCGTAATTACTCGAAAAGCCTATGGTGGTGCCTATGATGTTATGGCTTCTAAGCATCTACGAGGTGACTTTAACTACGCTTGGCCAACAGCAGAAATCGCGGTTATGGGCGCTAAAGGTGCAGTGGAGATTTTGTATCGTCAAGAATTAGTAGATCTGGAAAAAATAAAAAAACGCACAAAAGAATATGAAGAACGTTTTGCCAATCCATTCGTAGCGGCTGAAAAAGGCTTTATTGATGAGGTAATCTCCCCAAGCTCTACACGAAAAAGAATTAGTAGAGCATTCGCAGCGTTACGCGGTAAGAGTCTAAAAAACCCATGGAAAAAACATGATAACATACCATTATAATTTTTATCTTGATGGATTTGAAATTATGAAGTTAGTAAATAAAATGACAGGTCAAACACTATGATTAAGCATCGAGGGTTTCCAAGCAGATTGCCTGGTTCGGATTATCAATTCACTATTAGGCGAGCTGCAAAGAGTAAAGTTACAAAGCTGATGGAACGGCAACGATTTGCGGATAGAAAACATTCTGACAAAGTAGCAGATAAAGCTTTCATTCGTGCGGTGTGGGAGCATTTTGGAGACGGTGAATTTGAAAGAGGCAATTTGGATGCTGGCAGATTGAGTTGGTTTTTAGGACGTGAAATCAAACCAGTAGGCTCGAGTTTCGATCCTTCATCTTACGATACTAAACTGGTATTAGATAAGGCAACAACAAGTAATTCTTTCCCTGATATTTTTGAAAATAACGATTGATAGTAGAAAGCTTATTTGTATTAAAATTATTATAAAAACCATTAGAATGCCATTATAAAAATTTAATTTTCATGTTAAGATAGTTTAACCAGGAATAAAAAGGCAATTATGTATGTTTAAAAAAATACTAATAGCAAACAGAGGCGAAATAGCCTGTAGAGTTATAAAAACAGCCAAGCAAATGGGTATTAAAACTGTTGCAGTTTATTCAGAAGCTGACAAGGAATCTGTGCATGTAAGAATGGCAGATGAGGCTGTATATATTGGTCCAGCAGAAGCTAATAAATCTTATATTGTAATTGATAAAATACTGGAAGCTATTAGAAAAACTAAAGCAGATGCGGTTCATCCAGGCTACGGATTTTTGTCTGAAAATAAATTATTCGCTCAAGCACTAGAGAAAGATAATGTTACGTTTATCGGACCATCTCCCAAAGCCATTGAGGCTATGGGAGATAAAATAACCTCAAAGAAGTTAGCAAAAAAAGCTGGGGTATCCACAGTGCCTGGTTATTTAGGTGAGATTGCGAATGAAGAAGAGGCAGTTAAGATCTCAAATGAAATTGGTTACCCAGTTATGATCAAAGCCAGCGCCGGTGGCGGTGGAAAGGGGATGCGTGTTGCATGGAATGATTTAGAGGCAAAAGAAGGTTTCAATTCATCCAAGAACGAGGCTGCTAATAGTTTTGGTGATGATCGAATATTTATCGAAAAATTTATCACCCAACCAAGACATATAGAAATACAGTTACTGGCTGATAAACATGGGAATATTATTTATTTGAACGAAAGAGAATGTTCAATTCAAAGAAGAAATCAGAAAGTTATTGAAGAGGCCCCATCTTTATTTCTTGACGAAAAAACAAGAAAAGAGATGGGACAACAGAGTTGTGCATTGGCTAAAGCTGTTTCATACTCTTCTGCGGGAACAGTTGAGTTCATAGTTGATTCAAATAAGAAATTTTACTTTTTAGAAATGAATACAAGACTTCAAGTTGAGCATCCAGTAACAGAATTGATAACTGGGGTTGATCTTGTTGAGCAAATGATACGTATTGCTTGGGGCGAAAAACTAATGATTGAACAAAAAGATGTGACTATTAATGGATGGGCAATTGAAAGCCGTATTTATGCAGAAGATCCTTATCGAAATTTCCTGCCGTCTATAGGAAGGTTAGTGAAGTATAGACCTCCATCAGAAAAATCTGAAGATGAAATAGTGATACGCAATGATACAGGTGTTTGTGAAGGTGGTGAGATCAGCATATACTATGATCCGATGATAGCAAAACTTTGCTCATGGGCTAAATCACGGGATAAAGCGATTAAAGTAATGGAAAATTCCTTAAATGAATTTGAATTGGAGGGTATTGGACATAACATCCCATTTCTATCAGCGGTTATGCAACATGATCGGTTCTTGAAAGGTGACATAACCACTGCATTTATTGACGAAGAGTATCCTGACGGATTTTTAGGGGTCAATTTGGCAAAAGATATGCTTAAATATATAGCAGCAGCTTGTTGTGCAATGTACCGAGTGGCTGAAATTAGACGTACTCGGATTTCTGGGCGAATGGATAATCATACAAGAACAGTTGGATCTAATTGGGTCATAAGTTTATCTGGTCATGATTTTTTTACAGACTTAAATGCCGACAAAAGTGGTTCAACTGTGATCTTTTCTGATGGATCTTCGTTCCGTGTGGAATCTAGTTGGAGGCCTGGTGATACTATTGCTCATGTGAATATAAATGAAGCGCTAGTTTCTATAAAAGTTGACAAGATACCGAGTGGGTTTCGAGTCCGCCACAATGGCGCTGATTTAAAGGTTCTTATTAGAAATGAACGTCAGTTCCAACTTTCTAAGTATATGTTGGAAAAAATTGCTCCAGATATGTCCAAATTTCTTTTGTGCCCAATGCCTGGAATGTTGGTATCAGTGAATGTGTCAGTGGGTGAAGAAGTGCAAGAAGGTCAGTCATTATGTGTCGTTGAAGCGATGAAGATGGAAAATGTTCTTAGGGCTGAAAAAAAAGGCATAATAAAGTCAATAAATACTGAGCCTGGAATGTCTTTAGCTGTAGATGAAACCATCATTGAATTTGAATAATTTTCTTGATTTGTATTTAATCTTAATATCAATAACTTAATTATTACCTAAATGATGGAATTTTTAATATCAGAACCAGTTAATTACATTTAAAATAATCTAGTATAAAGAAACCAATAAACATGTACGTATGAGGAAAATCATGAAGAAATCATTGGATGACTGGAAAGATTTGGCTTCAAAAGAACTTAAAGATCGTTCTATTGATGAGCTAAATTGGGAAACTCTTGAGGGGTTGGCAATAAAACCACTTTACACAAGTGCTGATTTAGAAAACTTAACTCATTTAGATGACTTGCCCGGGTTTGAGCCTTTTACCCGTGGGCCAAAAGCCACTATGTATACTGGTAGGGCGTGGACGATACGACAGTACGCTGGGTTTTCTACTGCTGAAGAATCAAATGCATTTTATCGTAAAAATTTAGCTGCTGGTCAGCAGGGAGTATCTGTTGCATTCGATTTGGCCACCCATCGAGGATATGATAGTGACCATCCGAGAGTTGAGGGTGATGTTGGAAAAGCTGGAGTGGCCATAGATTCAGTAGAAGACATGAAGATTCTATTTAACAAGATTCCACTAGATCAGGTTAGTGTTTCCATGACCATGAACGGTGCAGTGATTCCAACTTTGGCTTGCTATATTGTTGCGGGTGAAGAGCAAGGTGTGGAGCAGAAACTTCTATCTGGAACTATTCAAAACGATATTTTGAAAGAGTTTATGGTGAGGAACACTTACGTATACCCACCAGAACCTTCAATGAGAATTGTTGCAGATATAATAGAGTATACATCTTCTAATATGCCTAAATTTAATTCAATATCAATAAGTGGATATCATATGCAAGAAGCTGGTGCTAATTTAGTGCAAGAGCTTGCGTATACATTAGCAGATGGAAAAGAATATGTACGAACAGCTATAGAAAGAGGGATGGATGTAGATAAGTTTGCTGGTCGCTTATCTTTCTTTTTTGCAATTGGAATGAACTTCTTTATGGAAGCAGCAAAGCTTAGAGCAGCGAGACTTCTTTGGCATCGAATAATGGAAGAATTTGATGCTAAAGATGTAAAATCAAAGATGCTTAGGACTCACTGTCAAACATCCGGAGTTTCTTTGCAAGAACAAGATCCTTACAATAATGTTGTACGGACGGCTTATGAGGCTTTGAGTGCAGTGTTGGGCGGAACGCAATCATTGCATACTAATGCTCTAGATGAAGCAATAGCACTTCCTACAGAATTCTCGGCTAGAATTGCACGTAATACCCAATTAATTTTACAGGAAGAGACTGGAGTGAGTAACGTAATTGACCCTTTAGCTGGATCTTATTATGTTGAGAGTTTGACTGCTGAATTAGCTGACGCTGCCTGGGATATTATAAAAGAAATTGATGAGATGGGGGGGATGACTAAAGCAGTTGCAAGTGGCATGCCTAAGTTGAGAATAGAAGAAAGTGCAGCAAAGCGTCAGGCAATGCTTGATAAAGGAGAAGAAGTTGTCGTGGGGGTGAACAAGTATCGTTTAGAAACCCAAGATAAAATTGACATAAGAAACATTGATGACAGTATGGTACGTGAGACACAAATTTCACGCCTCGCTGACGTGAAGAAAAATCGTGATGATGAAAGGTGCAATAACGCTTTGGAAAACCTTGAACTTGTAGCAAGGGAAGGTGGAAACCTGCTAAATGCTGCAATTGAGGCTGCCCGAGCGCGAGCGACAGTGGGAGAAATTTCAATGGCAATGGAGAAAGAGTTTGGTCGCCATAGAGCTGAAGTTAAAATGTTATCTGGTGTGTATGGTGCTGCTTATGATGGAGATGAAGATTTTCATAAAATCCAGGAAGAAGTCAAATCTTTTGCAAAATCAGAGGGTAGAAGACCAAGAATTCTTGTTGTAAAAATGGGGCAAGATGGCCATGATAGAGGCGCAAAAGTGATAGCGACAGCTTTTGCTGATATTGGTTTTGATGTGGATGTGGGCCCGTTGTTTCAAACTCCTGATGAGGCGGCAAATGATGCTATCGATAATGACGTTCACATAATTGGGATTTCTAGTCAGGCTGCTGGCCATAAAACATTAGCACCAAAGTTAATTAAAGCTTTAAAATCACAAGGTGCTGAAGAAATCATCGTAATTTGCGGTGGAGTCATTCCGCAGCAAGATTATGAGTATCTTTACGAAAAAGGAGTTAAAGCAATTTTTGGACCTGGTACAAATATTCCAGATGCAGCGAGTAAAATTTTAAAATTGATTGTAAAGTCAAAAAATGAGTAGTTACAAAAAAGTCTATCAAGATTGGAAGAATGATCCAGAAAGCTTTTGGATGAAAGCGGCTGAAAAAATTGATTGGGTGAGGAAACCAACAAAGGCTTTAAATAAAGAAAATGCGCCTTTGTACGAATGGTTTACTGATGGGATTGTGAATACTTGCTATAATGCTGTCGATAGGCATGTGGAAAACGGAAGAGCGGACCAGTTAGCAATAATTTACGATAGTCCTGTCACTGGAGTTAAAGAAAGAATTTCTTATGCTGAACTTCAGAAGAAAATTGCTTTATTAGCTGGTGCACTAATTAAAAAAGGAATCCAAAAAGGAGATCGGGTAATAATATATATGCCAATGGTACCTGAGGCAATAATCGCAATGCTTGCTGTGGCGCGCATTGGAGCAATACATTCAGTTGTTTTCGGTGGCTTTGCGGCAAGAGAATTAGCGACCCGAATTGATGATGCAACTCCAAAGGCTATCATAGCAGGCTCCTGTGGCATTGAAGCAAATCGAATTATTGATTACAAACCATTGTTAGATGAAGCTATTCAAATAGCTTCTCACAAGCCAGAGTTTTGTGTTATTTCTCAGAGAGAGCAGAAAAATGCAGAGTTAATTCCTGGAAGAGATTACGCGTGGAATGATATAATTAATGACGCTGATTGGGCCGAATGTGTTCCAGTGTCTGGTGACCATCCAGTTTATATTTTGTATACATCTGGTACTACTGGGCAGCCAAAAGGGGTTATTAGGCCAACTGCTGGTCATCTTGTGGCATTGTATTGGACAATGAAAAATATATATAATGTTGACCCAGGGGACGTTTTTTGGGCAGCGTCTGATGTTGGCTGGGTAGTGGGTCATAGCTATATTTGTTACGCACCATTAATACATGGTAACACGACTGTATTGTTTGAGGGAAAACCTGTAGGAACACCTGATGCTGGAACTTTTTGGAGAGTGATGTCCGAACATAAAGTTAAGTCTTTTTTTACTGCGCCAACCGCACTTCGAGCAATTAAACGAGAAGATCCAGAGGGTAAGCTTGTTAGCAATTATGATCTTTCAAATTTAAAAGCACTTTATTTGGCTGGTGAACGAGCCGATCCTGATACTATTGAATGGGCACAAAAACAATTAAATATTCCTGTTGTGGATCATTGGTGGCAAACAGAAACTGGTTATACTATTGTTGGCAATCCATTAGGAATTGAAAATCTGCCTATTAAACTTGGCTCTCCAACAGTTCCTATGCCAGGGTATGACGTTCATATTTTAGATGATAATGGTCTCCCGAAACCTGTAGGAGAGCTTGGAGCTATTGCTATTAAATTACCACTACCACCTGGTACTTTACCAACGCTTTGGAATGCAGAAAAAAGGTATATAGAATCTTATTTAACCACATTTGATGGATATTATGAAACTGGTGATGCTGGTTATATCGATGGGGATGGTTATTTATATATTATGGCTCGAACTGACGATGTAATTAATGTTGCTGGCCATCGATTATCAACAGGAGCAATGGAGGAGGTTTTAGCAGGTCATGCTGACGTCGCAGAATGCGCTGTGATAGGTGTACATGATGAATTAAAAGGGCAGCTTCCATTGGGTTTTTTATGCTTAAATGTGGGAGTTGATAAGCCAGAAGCTGATATTATTAATGAATGCGTAAAATTAATGCGTGACAAAATTGGACCTGTTGCTGCGTTTAAAAAGGCTGTTATTGTGAATCGATTACCTAAAACACGGTCTGGCAAAATATTAAGAGCTATAATGGTGAAGGTTGCAAATGGAAGCCCATGGACTGCTCCAGCTACAATTGATGATCCAGAAATCTTAAATGAAATAAAGTTGAAATTGCAAGAAATAGATTATGGATATAGTAGATAAACTGGCGAGGTGTGTAGTTTTATAATCTGGATAGAATATATTTAAAAGGTATACTCAAATTGGCTTTTTTTAACTTTTTAGTTTCAAAAATAGTCACATCCAGGACAATTTTGTAGAGGTAAAGATGGATCTGATTAAAAAAGCGATAGAAGTTCGAAAGAATGCCTATGCTCCTTACTCAAATTTTTTGGTTGGAGCGGCGATTAAAGCAAAAAATGGATCAGTTTTTTCTGGCTGCAATGTGGAAAATGCTGCTTATCCCGAAGGTACTTGTGCAGAGGCTGGTGCAATAGCAGCAATGATCGCATCAGGTCAACGTGAAATAATAGAAGTTGTTGTTGCAGCTGATAGTCAAACCCCTGTTACACCGTGTGGGGGCTGTCGTCAGAAATTGGCAGAATTTTCAAATTCAAATGTAATAGTAATTTTTTCAAATCTAAATGGGGAGGTTGGCCGCATGACAGTGGAGCAATTACTGCCAGGTGCATTTGAAAAAGAACAAATGAGAAGTTAATTTGGATGCGCAAACGATCATAGGTAGAAAACGTGATAGTTTTGCGTTGAATGTCGATGAAATAAATTGGTTTTGTAAGGGCTTAGCATCTGGAATGGTTTCAGATGCTCAGGCAGGTGCCTTTGCGATGGCTGTTACTATTAATGGTATGAATGATCTTGAATTGGTTAATTTAACCCTTGGTATGCTAAATAGTGGATCCATATTGAAATGGGACTTACCTGGGCCAATTTTAGATAAACATTCTACTGGTGGAGTTGGAGACTGTGTTAGCCTTCTATTAGCGCCAGCCTTGGCATCCTGTGGAGCATTTGTACCAATGGTCTCTGGTAGAGGACTAGGTCATACTGGTGGAACTCTAGATAAATTAGAGGCTATAACAGGATATAAGACCCAAATTTCGACCCAAAAGTTCAAGAAAGTTGTTTCTGATATTGGTTGTGCAATTGTTGGTGCGAGTGATGATATCGCGCCTGCTGACCAAAGACTTTATGGTATTAGAGATGTAACAGGAACAGTTGGAAATGTTGCTTTAATCACCAGTTCTATTCTATCCAAAAAACTTGCATCTGGTTTGGATGGATTAGTATTAGATGTAAAGGCGGGGTCTGGTGCTGTGATGAAAAATGTGAAGATGGCAACATCCTTGGCAACAGAAATGGTACGAATAGGTGAGCAATCTGGTTGTTCGACTACAGCTTTGATAACTAACATGGATGAACCACTAGCAGCATGTGCTGGAAACTCTCTTGAAGTGCTGACTGCGATGGATTGCTTAACAATGCGTCGAATTGATAAAAGGTTGTTTGATTTAACAATATCTTTGGGTGGGAGTTTATTAAAAAGCGCTCAAGTTGTTACAACTTTAAAGGAAGGCGAAAATAAGATTCGAGAAAGTATGGAGGGAGGATTTGCTGCAGAAAAGTTTGCTAAAATGGTTTCTGCTCTTGGTGGGCCGGTAAACTTTCTTGAGAGGTATAAAGATTTGTTGCCAGAGGCCGCTACGATAGTTGAAGTAAAGTCTAATTCAGAGGGCTTTGTTTCTGAAATTGATGTGAGGCGGCTTGGTTTAACAGTAGTATCATTAGGTGGGGGTCGTATGCGACAGGACGACAAATTAGATTTATCTGTTGGGTTAGATAAATTTCTCCCGCTAGGCTCTAAAGTCTCTTTAGGTGCAGTTTTGGCACGGGTGCATGGTCGTGATGAAGCATCAGTTCTAAAAGCAGTGGAGGAAGTGCGGTCAGCTTACAAGATTTCAAATAAATCTATAAAAGAAAAAAGAATTATCATTAAACGAATTTCCAAATGAGCAGGGCTTTCTTGATTGTAATGGACTCTGTGGGTTGTGGTGGAGCGCCTGACTCCCGCAGTTTTAATGATGAAGGTGCTAATACATTGGGTCACATTATTGAGCAATGTGAATTGGGTAATTGTGAAAAGGATAGGTCTGGTTTTCTAAAAACACCAAATCTGGATAGCTTAGGACTTCGCGAAGCAGTCAGATTGGCAAATAATTATCCACTTTCGCAAAAATCGAATGAAGTTAAAGGTATTTTTGGTGCTGCAACCGAACTATCCAAAGGAAAAGATACACCTTCTGGACATTGGGAGTTGGCTGGCGCTCCAGTTCCTTGGGAGTGGCATTATTTTAAAAATAAAACAAAAAGTTTTTCAAATATGATAGTTGAACGCGTGTGTTTAGAAGGTAATGTTGAAGGAATACTTGGAAATTGCCATGCGTCTGGAACTGATATTATCAATCTCTTGGGAGAGGAACATCTTAAAACGGGAAAGCCAATTTGTTATACTTCGGGCGATAGTGTGTTTCAGATTGCTGCAAATGAAAATACTTTTGGCTTGGATAGGCTTTACAAGCTTTGTGAAAAATTAGCACCATTCTTTCATGCGATGAAGGTTGGGCGGGTTATAGCCCGTCCATTTATAGGAACAAATAAAGAGAATTTTTTAAGAACTCCAAATCGAAAAGATTTTGCAATTGATCCACCAGCGTTAACATTGTGTGATTATGCAAAAATTGATAATAGGACAGTCTGTGCTATTGGAAAAATTAATGATATTTTCTCAGGGAAAGGCATTACTCAAGTTCTTAAGGGAAAAAATGATAAGGACTTAATGCTTCATTTACTTGGACAAGTACGTTCGGCCAGCGAGGGTACTTTTGTTTTTGCAAATTTTGTTGAATTTGATACTGATTTCGGACATCGACGGGATGTTGCTGGTTACGCTAGAGCCCTTGAGTGGTTTGATATGGAGATAGGTAAGGTAATTAGAGAGTTATTGCCTGAGGATATATTAATTGTGACAGCCGATCATGGTAATGATCCTACTTGGCATGGATCAGATCATACCAGAGAGAGGGTGCCTGTATTAGTGGCAGGCAATGGAAAAGGTTCTATTGGATTAATAAATTTTAGCGACGTGGCGGCCAGTATAGCAACTTATATGCAGATTCCCTATAAAGGAAAAGGCGACATATTTTGGAAATGAATTATGGTAAATTACCGAAATGTGACCTTCCCGTTCATTTAGAAGGTGCTGCACCGCCCAACTTTATTAGACAATTAGCTAACGAAAAAAAAATAAATCTAACTGGTTTGTTTGATTCTAAAGGCGATTATTTCTTTAAGAATTTCAAGGATTTTTTAAATGTTTATGATCAGGCATGTAAAGTTTTAAATGGTCCAGAAGAATTCTACCGCTTAGTGGTAGCTGCTTTGAAATCTTCTGCTCAGCATGGTGTGATTTATACAGAGTTTTTTGTAAGCCCAGACTTTTGTGGGGGAGGCGATCTTGTAGCATGGAGAGAATATTTAGCGGCCATGGAAGCGGCAGCAAGTTATTGTGAAGCTAACATGGCAGTTTATTGTCGATTTATTCTTACCCCGATTAGACATCTGGGTGCAGATAGAGCTTGTGTGATTGCTGATATCGCCCAGAAAACTATAGGTGGAAGATTGACAGGGTTTGGGATGGGAGGAGATGAAACTTTTCTTACTCCCAAAGATTTTTCTTACGCTTTTGATATGGCACGTGAAGCTGGTTATCGCTTAACCAATCACGCGGGAGAAATTGTGGGAGCAAGCTCTGTTCTAGATAGTTTGAAGTATTTGAAGGTAGAGCGTATTGGACATGGTGTTAGGGCAATCGAAGATTTAGATGTTGTCCAAAGGCTTGTTGAAGAGAACATAACTTTGGAAGTTAATCCTGGGTCTAATATATTTTTAGGTATTTACGAGGATTTAAAATCACATCCAATTCAAAGATTGCGTGACTTGGGTGTTCAAGTTACTGTTTCAACAGATGACCCACCTTTTTTTAAAACTGATATGACAAAAGAATATAGTAATTTAGCGAATGTATTTAATTGGACAAGTAAAACCTTTTTCTTATTAAATACAGATGCTGTAAAAGCTGCCTTTTGTGATGATAAAACTAAAGAAATTTTAAACTCAATTTTGGAGCGTGAATATGTATGAAAATTTAACCGTTGTGGATCATCCATTAGTCCAGCACAAATTAACTTTAATGCGTAATGCTAACACATCAACAGCAGTGTTTAGGCAATTATTAAGAGAAATCAGCATGCTTTTGGCTTATGAGGTGACAAGAGATCTGCCCATGACAACAAAAGAAATAGAAACACCTGTATGCCCAATGAATGCACCTACTTTAGCAGGAAAAAAGTTAGCGTTAATTTCAATTCTTAGAGCTGGAAATGGTCTTTTGGATGGTGTCCTGGAGTTAATTCCTAGTGCACGTGTTGGCTTTGTGGGATTATATCGTGATGAAGAAACTCATAGGCCAATTCAATATTATTTTAAAGTTCCAGCAGAACTTGGCGAGAGGCGGGTCATTGCTGTCGACCCTATGTTGGCAACTGGGTATTCTGCCTCGGCAGCAATTGACCTTTTGAAAGATGCTGGTGCCAAAGACATAAAGCTTATGTGTTTAGTTGCTGCTCCAGAGGGGGTCAGCTTAGTAGAAAAAAACCATCCCGATGTGCAAATCATTACCGCATCTTTAGATGATTGCCTGAATGAAAATGCTTATATTGTTCCTGGATTAGGTGATGCTGGTGATAGGATGTTTGGAACTAAGTAATATTATAAACAATTTACCAAATTATTTTGATTGAATAAACCTTACCTAGTAGCCCTAGCAAGCGCTCGATCAAGGTCTGATATAAGATCGTCTGCATCTTCTATGCCAATAGAAATTCTGACGAGATTAGGATCTGAGCCAGCTGCGATTTGTTGTTCTGTTGTAAGTTGTCTGTGCGTTGTGGAGGCGGTGTGAATAACAAGCGATCTCGCGTCACCTAGATTGGCTACATGACTGAAAATTTCAAGTGAATCGACAAATTTCAAACAGGCATTGTAACCACCCTTTATTGCCACAGTAAATAATGCTCCAGCGCCACGTGGGCATATTTTCTTAATCCTTGAGAAATAAGGAGATGATTTTAAGCCGGCGTAAGTAACAGAATCTATCCTTGGATCAGACTCTAGCCAGTTTGCAACTTTTATCGCATTTTCAACATGTTTGGCCATTCTTAAAGAAAGAGTTTCAATGCCCATAAGTGTATAATGTGCTGCCTGTGGGTTCATTGTCATGCCAAGATCACGTAAACCAACAGCAATACCATGAAAAGTGAATGCGAGTGGTCCAAATGTTTCTTGGAAGCGCATTCCGTGATAAGCTGGTTCAGGTTCTGACAAAGATGGAAATTTTCCAGATGCCTTCCAATCAAAATTTCCACTATCTATTACAACGCCACCTGTTACAGTTCCATTACCAGTCAGGTATTTTGTGGTTGAATGAACCACAATTGTGGCTCCGTGTTCTATTGGTCTGCATAAATAGGGTGTCGCAGTTGTGTTGTCTACAATTAGAGGTATCTCCGCAGCGTCAGCTATTTTCGCCATGGCATCTAGATCGGTAATATATCCACCTGGATTAGCAATAGTTTCGCAAAATAAGGCTCGAGTGTTGTTATCTATTGCATCTGCTACAGCTTTTTCATCGTCTGTATCAACAAATTTAACTTCCCATCCAAATCGTTTGATAGTTACTCCAAGCTGAGTCACTGTGCCGCCGTAAAGGCGAGTTGACGCCACAACATTCATTCCGGGGGACATTAGGGGAAATAAAGCCATTATCTGTGCAGCGTGACCACTTGAGCATGCTACTCCGCCAACGCCACCTTCAAGGGTGGCCACGCGTTCTTGTAAAACTGCTACTGTTGGGTTCGTTAAGCGCGAGTATATATTCCCAACTTCCTGTAAGTTAAACAATGCAGCAGCATGATCGGCATCACGAAAAACATAAGCAGTTGTTTGATAGATAGGTGTCTGTCTAGCACCGGTTGTAGGATCTGGATGTGCACCAGCGTGAACTTGCAGGGTGTCAAACCCATATTCTTCTTCACTCATTTTTTCTTCCCAACTAAATATGTTTTGAGTTTAAAATTCATTGGATTGGCTTCTTTCAGAAAAAAAAGTATTATAAAACCATTAAATTATGTTTTTGTTCTTTTTTTCTATTATAAATGTCATTATAAAGAATATTATTCTGTAAAAGAGGAAATATATAGAATGGATGAGATTGATAGAAAAATTCTTAATCTATTACAAACGAATGCTACCTTGCCTTTATCAGAGTTGTCACGGCGCGTTGGTATTTCAAAAACACCTTGTTGGAATCGAATTAGAAAACTTGAAGAGCTTGGTATTATAAATCAACGCGTGACCTTACTGGACAGGCATAAGCTAGGTCTTCCCATTGTCGTATTTCTATCCATCTCCGTCAGCCAACAGTCAGCAAAATGGGCAACTCATTTTATACAAATTATTTCTAAGTACAAACAAATCATTGAAGTCCACCGTTTAACAGGCTCTAGTGCAGATTATATGTTAAAAGTTGTGGCATCCAGCATCGAAGATTACGATGAATTTCAACAAATCTTAATAAGTGAAGTAGAATTCACAAGCATGTCATCTAGTGTCTCTTTGCAAGAAATTAAATATAATGTCTCACTTCCATTAAACCACCTAAATTAGAATTCTAAAAACTACTTTTACTATATTATGATTAAAGACGTTTTCCATGTCTGATATCATATAAAGCTATGATAGCAGCATTTGAAACATTTAATGATCCTTCTCCATGAAAGCTAGGTACTTTTACGAGCATGTCACAATACAATTTAGTCTTGTCACGTAATCCTGGACCTTCTGCACCTAGAATGAAGGCCATCGGACCAATTGGGAAGCTATTAATTCCTTCATTTATGGTTTTTTCTGCCAATCCATCTAACCCAAGCACCACGAAACCTAATGATTTTAGCTCTTCAATACTCCTGCTTAAATTATTAACTCGAAGATATGGTTGCCGTTCTAGGGTTCCAGACGCAGATTTTGCCAATGCACCTGTTTCTGGTGCAGAGTGCCTTTGTGTTCCTATTACTGCTTGTACGCCAAATACTTCTGCTGATCTTAAAATAGCGCCTACATTATGTGGATCAGAAATTCGATCTAGTAATAAAACAACTGAATTTTTTTCATTATTCCCACATGTGTCAGAGATATTACCCCACGACAGTGGCTTTACTTCTAGAGCTGCTCCTTGATGCACAGAACCTCGATCTAACAATTCATTAAACTTTTTTGGATCTACGATTTCTGTTTTAATTCCTGTTTGTTCAATTGAATTTTCTAATTTTCTCTCGGCGTTCCTTGTCAGTAGTAACCTTATTTTTTCACGTTTTGGGTTCTTTAAGGCATCTCTAACAGCATGAATACCAAACAACCAAAAAGTATGAGTTGCTTCACTTTTCTTATTTCGTTCTTTTTCACTCATTAGCGTTAATCCTATTATAGAGCTTAATCTATAACAAATCATTTTAAAATTTTCTAGCGTGGGTATGAGTTTTGTTGGATTTTAACATTTTACAACTTATCTATTATATAGTTGATAAAATTATTTAAGGTTTTCTAATGGTGAATTAGCTTTTTTATCTACTAAATGGCAAGCTACTCTGTGTCCATTTTTTATTTCATTTAATTGTGGTTCTTTTTGATAGCAAATTTCTCTTGCAACTGGACACCTATTAGCAAAACGACAACCTATTGGCGGATTTATAGGATCTGGTGGATCTCCAGGTATGAGAATACGTTTAGTTTTTTCACGACGTGTTTGATCTATAGAAGGTATGGCGGACAATAAAGCAGAGGTATAAGGGTGCAAAGGGTTATTAAATAAGCTAAGTCTATCTGCGTATTCTACTATTTTTCCCATATACATCACCGCTACCTGGTCGCACATATGCTGCACAACACCGAGATCATGGCTAATAAATAAATAAGCCAATCCAAATTTAGTTTGCAATTCTCTGAGTAAATTTAATATCTGTGCTTGAACTGCCACATCAAGTGCACTTACAGGTTCATCACATATAATAAGATCTGGTTGTGTTGAGAGTGCACGCGCGACGCCTATACGTTGCCTTTGTCCACCTGAGAATTGGTGTGGAAAAAGCCGTTGTTGTTCCGGTCTTAGACCAACGGCTTTAAAAAGTTCATTTACTAACTTTTGTTTTTTTGATGATGAAAAGTTGGTTAAACTATTCAATGGTTCTTTTACTATCTCTTCTGCACGGAGCCTGGGGTTTAAGCTTGAATAGGGGTCTTGAAAAATGAATTGAACCTTAGTTCGAACTTGCCTAAGTTCTTCTTTTTGTATCTCCAGTAAATTGATATTTTCGAGAGTAATTTTGCCGGTATATGCTTGTACTAGTCGTGCTGTCGCCAGAGCGGCGGTTGTTTTCCCAGATCCACTCTCGCCAACTATTGCTAAGGTTTCACCGCGGTTAATCTCAAACGATATATCATCAACAGCGTAAAGGTAGGATTTCTTACCTATAATTGATTTATTTTTTAAGGGAAAACGGACACCTAAATTTTCAACTTTTAGTAGTTTCTTTTTGTGATCGCTCATTATAAACTCTCTGTGTGCCAACATGCTACACGCTGGGAATTTAAATAATCAGTTTCTGGAGGCCTTTTAATCCTACATTTTTTGCTAACATTATTGCATCTAGATGCGAACAAACATCGATCTTTGCCAAAATCTCTTAAGCTGGGTACAATACCTGGTATTTCCATTAGAGTTTGGCGTTCATTTGTAAGTGTCTCAGGAATATGTGGTACACAAGAAATGAGCCCACGGGTATAAGGATGCTGAGCATTATCTATAACTTGCTGAACAGGTCCTTCTTCTGCTTTTCGCCCGGCATACATGACAATCATGCGTTCAGCCATTTCTGCCACTGCGCCCATATCATGGGTAATAAGAATTATTGCAGTCCCAGTTTGCTTCCTAAGGTCGTTTAGTAAATCAAAAATTTGTGCTTGGACCGTAACGTCCAAAGCAGTTGTAGGCTCATCTGCAATGAGAATTTTAGGCTCACAGGCAAGAGCTATTGCTATCATAACGCGTTGCCTTTGTCCTCCAGATAACTGAAAAGGGTAATCTGAAATACGGGCACGGGGATTGGGAATTCTAACAGCATCCAATAGTTCAATAGCTTTCGCCCAGGCCGCTGTTCTCGAAAGGCCTTGGTGAGCCCTTAATACTTCAGCGATTTGTTCGCCAATAGTGTATACGGGATTTAACGATGTCATAGGTTCTTGGAAAATCATAGATATTTCATTACCTCGAATATCTCGAAGACGTTTATCTGAAGCTTTAGTTAATTCCTCACCTGACAAAGTTATAGATCCAGAAGCAATTCGTCCTACGCCTTCTGGTAATAATCCCATGATACCAAGTGCTGTCATTGATTTTCCACACCCACTTTCCCCAACAAAACTTATTGCTTCTCCATGGGAGAGGGAAAATGAAAAATCATCTATGACTGGAGTTACGCCATCTCTCGTTGTCAATTCGATCCGAAGGTTCTTTACATTTAATAATGGCTCGCTCATCTCTGCCTCAATTTTGGATTTAATGCATCATTTAATCCATCGCCAACTAAGGAAATGCAAAGAACAGTTATGAAAATGGCTGCTCCTGGAATTGTTACCGTATACCCAGCGTCTAGTATATATGATCTGTTTGATCCTATTACTTGTCCCCAACTTACTACGTTGGGATCTGTGAGACCTAGAAAACTAAGCCCAGCTTCGAATAAGATAGCTGAACCTACCATTAGGGCTGCTTGTACTATGATAGGTGGTAGGGCATTTGGTAAAATTATTCTGAACATTAACATAAAATTACTTGCACCTGAAGCTCTTGATGCAGTGACATATTCGAGTTCTCTAATTCTTAAAAATTCTGATCTTGTTATACGTGCAACTCCTGGCCAGCTTACTACGCCAATCGCGATAGTTATCATAGGCAATGTAGCCCCAAATAATGCTACAATTACCATAGCAAACAACAAAGTTGGAAGTACCTGAAAGAATTCAGTGATACGCATCAAAAGTTCTTCAACCCAACCGCGATAAAAGCCTGCCATAGCACCGATGGTAACACCAATAAACACACTCATAAATGCTGCAGATAATCCAATGATTATTGAGACTCGTGATCCATGAATAATAGCGGCTAATAAGTCTCTTCCAAGATAATCGGTACCGAAAAGAAAACCTTCTTCACCTGGGGGCGAGAAAGGCATCCAAACCATATCAAAAGGATCTACAGCGTATAGAGTTGGTCCAAATATAGCCATCAGTATAATAAAGGATAGAACTACTAGAGCTGCTATAGCTGCATAATTTTTGAAAAACATTTCGGCCGCTTCTGCAACAGGATGTTTTGCTTTGATAATTTCATCTTCAGTGAGGCTCATCCACCACTCCTTACCCGCGGATCAACTAACCTTAATGCAAGATCAGTCAATAAATTTCCTATTATGACTACGAGAGCCGAAAAAAATAAAATGCCTAGAATAGTTGGTGTGTCTCTCGCAATAATTGAATCAAATGCTAGGGTTCCTAATCCTGGCCATGAAAAAACAGATTCAACCAGAACTGCACCTGAAACAACGGCTGAAAATTGCAAGCCAGCTAATGTAATTACAGGTGATAACGAGTTTTTCAAAGCATGTTTGTAAACAATCTCACGGTCGGTCAGGCCTTTAGATTTTGCTGTTCGGATATAATCACTCCCTAACACTTCCATCATTGTAGCCCTAGAAAGGCGGGAATAAAGTGCAAGAAAGATTGATGATAGGGAAATAACTGGCAATGCCATGTGTCTCATTATATCTACTGATTCAACCCAGAGATTACCTTCGATTGTAACATCCCGCATTCCTGCAACTGGAAACCATTGAATATGCAGTGAAAATCCAATCAGTAATAATAGTCCTGACCAAAAAACCGGTGCAGAGTACCCAAATAAAGCTAAAAACGAAACAAAGTGGCTTGATAGTCCATTAGGTCTTTGAGCAGAAAAGACGCCCAGAAAAACACCAATTATTAATGCAAGTAATTGCGCTGTTAATACTAATAATAATGTAGCAGGTAATTTTTGGAAAATTAACTTTGTTACTGGCTGATTGTAGAAAAATGAATAACCTAGGTCAAATCGAATTACTTTCCCAATATAATTACCCAATTGTACGATAAAGGGTTGATCTAGACCATAATCAGCTCTGATTTGATTTAAAATCTCTTCATCTGCTCCCCCCATTGATTGGCTAATGGTATCAGCTATGTCGCCTGGAGCTAAATGCATCATTCCAAAATTCAAAATCAATACGGCGAGTAAGAGAATGCAAGCATACATTATTCTCGTTGCTAAATTATAAAAAAATGACAAGTTAATTGGTCCTTTAGTGGAGGGGTAACCGTGGCTTCACGAGGAAAAAGAGATCCCTCGTGATTTTTTTACTTCATGCCGTATTAATTATTTTAGATATGTCATGTCTATTGGAGAGCTAGTTCCCCATATCCCTAAAGGAGGATTCCCTACTTTATCAGAGTATATTGTGTGATAAGGTAAAGTATTAGTGAAATAGAGTGGAACTTCTCCAGCAACTATTCCTTGGAACTCAGCATAAAGTTGCTTTCGTATTTCTGGATCTTTTTCCTTACCAGCAGCTTCTAATATTGTATCGACTCTTGAGTTTGAATAGCCCTGAGTGTTAGACCAAACGCCCTTTGCTATATTACTAGTTAGGTAAGTTCGGTGAACTCCAATAACAGGATCACCCCAGTTAAAGACGGTATCCCAACTCATTTCAAAGTCCATGGTACCCATCTTTTTTGCCCAAGTAGGGAAATCTGCAGATGCAATTACACGAACGTCAATACCAACTTTTTTTAAGGCTGCGCGCACGTATTCCACTTGAGGTTTCACACCAGGCCAACCAAAGTCGATACTAGTTTTAAAGCGAATGCCATCACTGTCTTTAGGATAACCTGCTTCATCGAGCAAGGCGTTTGCTTTATCTAAATCCAATGGATAAGTGGCAACATCTGGATTGTAGAATGGGCTATCTGGATGAATCCCTGTATTTGCTTCTACTGCAGTTCCAAACATAATAGCTTTTAAAATAAAGTTTTTATCGATTGCGTGTGCAATAGCTTGTCTAACTTTGACATTCGCAGTTGGGCCTTCTTTAGTATTAAATGCTAACCAATCTAGTGGTCCAATAGCACCGTAACCTTCCGCAGTGACTGTTAGATGATCCGCTTTTTTTAAGCGATTAATATTACGAGGTTGGCTTTCAAATCCAGCTAGATGAAGTTCACCATTTTCAAGACCAATTACCCTCGCTTGAGGATCTTTGATGATGCGCATAACAATTTTGTCAAGATATGGGCGACCTTCAATAAAGAATTCGTCAAATCTTTCGAGAATTATGTGTTCACCAGGTTTGAATTCCACAAGTTTAAACGGTCCAGATCCTACAACATTTTCGTTATTGCGTGGATGAGATTTTGGGTTTTGACCATCACCATAAATATGTTTTGGAATAATTGCCATTAATTGACCAGACATAGCTAGCATTAGAGCTGGGTGTGGTTGGCTTAGATTTAGTATGGCTGTGTGTGCGTCTGGGGTAGAGACAGACGTCACTGGAGCAAACATTGATTTAAATGGGTGGTGAGCTTTAATTACATCAACTGAAAACGCAATATCTTCAGATGTTATAGGAGCACCGTCATGGAATTTAGCATTTTCGACTAAATTAAGAGTGACAGTCAAACCGTCTTCTGAGACGTTCCAACTTTTTGCTAAATACGGTTGTGGCGTCCAATCTTCATCATAGCGCAATGGTGAGGCAAATAACTGGGCACCTGGATAACCAGTGACGATTCCAGATTGAACTGCTGGATTTATATTTCTTGGTGAAGTGCCAAGAACTGTAATAAGTGTCCCACCTCTTTTGGGCACATCATCAGCCAGGACGGCAGATGCCAACACTGATATTGCTGCTGTGGCAGAAAGTAGATTTTTAACTAAAAAATTCATTGAAAAATTCCCCCTTTTTAATTTATGTATTAATATATTCACATATTTATATAACGTGTGGTAAACTTAACTGCCCATTTTTTGAATGCAAGAGAATTTTGAATATAAACACCTTAACCTTAATGAAAGAGCTCATCTCCATAAAATATATTGAAAAGATTTAAAAAAACTGTTTAGGCTTGGGTATATAAAATCAATCTAGCCATATTTAATTTTAAAATATTAGGTACCTTTATGACGATAGTATACTCAGCTAAAAAAATAATCACCATGAATCCATCGCGCCCGATTACTACCCATGTAGCTGTAAGGGATGGGAAAATTTTAGGAACTGGTGATTTAGATGAATTACACAAATGGGGCGAATTTGAATTAGATAATTCTTTTGAAAATAAAATAATAATGCCTGGGTTTGTTGAAGGGCATGCACACACAATGGAGGGAACGCTATGGCGATATGTCTATTGTGGCTTTTTTGATAGAACTGATCCTGATGGAAATACCTGGGAGGGTGCTAAAACGATCGATACGGTAGTAGAAAGACTTATAAAGGCTGATAAAAAAATAAAAGATCCGAATGCACCGCTATCTGGTTGGCAGCTTGACCCGATTTACATGAATAACAAACGTGTTTCACGAAAGGATTTAGATAAAGTTTCTGAAACTCGGCCAATAGGTATTTTACACGCTTCGGGACATATTATGAATGTAAATTCAAAAGCTCTAGAATTAGGTGGGTTAATGAAAGCTGGAATTAATCATCCAGGGATTCCCTTAGGTAAGGATGGTTACCCAACAGGAGAGCTTTATGGACCTGATGCAATGACACCTATCGGTATCCACGTTGGTTTTAATCGTTCGATGACCGATAGTGATAAGGATGGCCTAGTTGCATTTGGCAAGTTGTGTGTTCGTACTGGAGTGACAACGGTTACTGATTTGGCTGCCCGCCTTACTGAAGAAGGTGTTGAGGCAATGCTTCAAATAACTGGTGAAAAGAATTACCCAACACGGGTTGTTCCTTTAAAGGTATTTCTGGGTGCCACTCCTAAAGAGACAATAGAATTAGTAAAATCTTTAAAGAAAAAGAGTACTGATAGGTTGCGGCTTGGTCGAATTAAGGCAGTTGCAGATGGTTCAATTCAAGGGTTTTCTGCGCGTATGCGGTGGCCAGGTTATCACAATGGCGCACCAAATGGTCTTTGGTATACGGCTCCTGATCAATTATCTGAATTGTATGAATTAGCATTAGTGGCTGGTATTCAGGTGCACACTCACACAAATGGCGATGAGGCAACGGAAATGGCTCTTGATATGTTAGAAGGCGCATTAAAAAAACATGCAAGCCCTGATCATCGGTTCACCCTACAGCACTGCCAATTAGCAGACGCAGCTCAATTTAGGCGAATGAAAAAGCTTGAAATGTGTGTTAATCTTTTTGCAAATCATCATTACTATTGGGGTGATGAGCACTATAAACTCACAGTTGGACCAGATCGAGCTTTAAGAATGAATGCTTGTAAAACTGCGTTAAATACAGGAGTGCCAATGGCAATCCATTCTGATGCTCCAGTAACGCCACTAGGACCGTTGTTTACCGCTTGGTGTGCCGTTAACCGTCTTACTGCATCGGGGAGAGTTCAAGGGGAAGAAGAGAGAATAACAATTGAAGATGCGATGTATGCTATCACTTTGGGTGCGGCTTATACATTGCATATGGATGGCGAAGTAGGTTCTTTGGAAACAGGTAAAAGTGCAGATTTTGCGATTTTGGAAGAGGATCCATACCTCTGTGCTCCTGATGAATTAAAGAATGTAAAGGTTTGGGGAACAATGCAGGGTGGTCGTATTTTCGATGCAAAAACTTTGTGAATGGTGCTAATTCAATACCAGTTACAATAATCTCTGGTTATCTTGGTGCTGGTAAAACCACATTAGTAAATAATGCATTACGCAAAGCTAATGGTTTGAAATTAGCGATATTGGTGAATGAATTTGGCAATCTTGCAATTGATGAGGATTTAATAATCTCTCAAGATGAGAACATGATTTCGTTAGCTGGTGGATGCATCTGTTGTTCATATGGAAATGACATGCTTTTATCACTAAAAGAGTTAACAAGTTTAGATTCAAAACCGGATCATATTATATTGGAAGCAAGTGGTGTTGCAATTCCAAGTTCTATTGAGAGATCTATCTCTCTGATCGACGATTGTTATACTGAGAGCATAGTGTCAATTGTAGATTCTGAGCAAATACAAGATCAATTATCTAATAAATATGTGTCGGATACTGTTTTGGCGCAGATAGAAAATGCTGATTTGGGTGTTGCAAACAAGACTGATTTGATAATGGATAAAAAATCTTTTTTGAGTTGGATTAAAAATCATTATTTGTTAAATAAAGCCATTATGGTTTCTCACTCG
>MEHZ011525729.1_pt1 | contig 24141 bp, 19 predicted proteins | sample 897221 | NCBI WGS metagenome assembly MEHZ01 (sample SAMN05514161, study PRJNA337945) | marine metagenome | isolation source: marine surface water | place: Arctic Ocean | collected 2007-12-13
ATGGCCCAGTAGTTCAACTGGATAGAATATCAGATTTCGGCTCTGACGGTTGGAGGTTCGAATCCTCTCTGGGTCACTTTACAGATATTGAACTTCCCTTATTTGGTGTTAAATTTTATTTTTTTTAATCTTTTTATAATAAGATTTGGCCAAAAACCACAAATAAATTAATTATTTTATTTGTACATTGAACTACTTTAGTATATTTAAAATGAATGAATTATTAATTGTTGGCATTGGAGCGGTTGTTCTTGTTGGAGGTGTTATCTTTTATGCTGTAATTTCAACAGCTACTGGAATGGAAGAGGATAAAAATAAAAACTATATTCCCGATTGGATTGAAAAAAAATTCCCAAGTATTTTTAAGTCAGGTAAAGATCTTGAATAGTTTATTTTTTTCACTTTATTTGAAATACATAAATAATTTTTTCATTTTTTTTAGTTTATTTGGTATCATCACAATATAAAATGAAGTTATATATTCTCCAGTATTTTTTCGCCATATTTTTATTCTTTTTTTATCACTCCGGTATATCTCAAAACGTTGAACATCCATGGAAATTTAATTTAGACGTTAATGTTATTGACACATATCCTACGGGAGATTCTTCACCCTATTTAGGGAATTCAGGAGGTGTTTTTCAGGATTTTTTAAATGCAGGTAACAATTGGAATTTAGGTGGACCAGCGGTTTCTATATCCCGTCACTTTTTTGCAGGACTTTCACTGGGATTACAAGGAGGGTTGAATAAAATTCAGAAAATAAACGGAGTTTCTGATCCTGATATCTCATATTATTCCGTAGATGCTTTTTTGAGTTTTAATTTAATAAATTCTGGAATCTTCCATCCTTTTTTTAAAGTAGGTTATGGTTTATCCAGCTTTAATGTTAGTAATGACTTACTCCAAGGAAGATTATTATCAATTAACACTTCTAAAACAATCCTCGGAGGTATTGGTTTTGACATTATGTTTGATCAAGCTTTTGGAGTTACCCTTCAATCTGAATACAGAAGTGCATTTGAAATTTACGGAACAAACCATTTTCAACATCGAATTGGGATTTCTTATCATTTTGGATCAGGTGATATTGATAAAGATGGTGTTCCGGATAAAAAAGATGAATGTCCGCAAATTCCTGGTTTAAAGGAATATAATGGTTGTCCTGATACAGACGGAGATACTGTAATTGATAAAAATGATATATGCCCTGAAATTTTTGGTCAAGTTGCACTAAATGGTTGTCCAGACACCGATGGTGACGGAGTTTCTGACCCGGAAGATGTTTGTGTAGATATTTATGGAACTGCTGAGCTCAATGGTTGTCCAGACACCGATGGAGATGGAATTGCTGATGATACTGACGCATGTATTCAAGAAGTTGGTCCATTAGAGAATAATGGTTGCCCTTGGTCTGATATTGATAATGATGGAGTTTTTGATAAAGATGATTTGTGTAAAGATGAACCGGGTCCCGAATTAAATAATGGGTGCCCTGAACTTTCCAATGAAATTATCAAAACTATAAATGAATTTGGAGCAAAAATTAATTTTGCTGCCAATAGCGATAAAATATTAGGTAAAAAAATGAGAACTATTTTATTTAAAATCAGAGATATACTTCAGAAAAACCCAATAGGTAATCTTTTAATTGAGGGCTACGCATCTGCTGATGGGGATGATAAATATAATACTGATTTATCTTTTAAAAGAGCTGATGCAGTTAGAAGTTTACTTATTAAATTAGGCGTAAAGGAAAAACGTCTTGAGGTCGAGGGATTAGGCGAAACATCACCTATTGGGAATAATGAATTACAGGAAGGTAGGGCTGAAAATAGAAGGGTTCAGTTTACTTATAAGAATTAGGTAAATTTTATACGTTTTTAAGCAACTTTATGTTGTCAGTAGGATTCTTTGCTTTAAAAACATAGCTGCCTGCTACCAATATATTTGCACCACAAGTGATAAGTTTGGACGCATTGTAATTAGTAACTCCGCCATCAATTTCAATTAAACAAGAACTGTTATTTAATTTTATAAGTTTTTTTAATTCTTGTATTTTTTTATATGTGTTATCTATAAAAGATTGTCCACCAAATCCTGGATTTACACTCATAATACAAACTAAATCAATATCTTGAATGATATTACTTAGGCTAGAGATGGGAGTATGTGGATTTAAAGCAACACCAGCTTTCATGCCAAAGGATTTTATTTTCTCAAGACTTCTGTGTAAGTGAGTACAAGCTTCATAATGAACTGTCAAAATTTCTGCTCCTAAATCAGAAAAAGTTTCAATATATCTATCTGGATCAACAATCATTAAATGAACATCTAGTGGTTTTTTCGCATATTTTTGAATTGCTGCTAACACTGGCATTCCAAAAGATATATTTGGTACAAATACACCATCCATGATGTCGATGTGAAACCAGTCTGCTTCACTAGCATTAATCATTTTTAATTCCCTTTCAAGGTTTGCAAAATTTGCTGCTAGAATTGAAGGCGCTATTTTAACTGACATTGGTTGCTTTTAATTCCATAAAGATACAAAAAAGGCAACCTTTAGGTTGCCTTTTAAATTATCCTAAATATGTCTTTAGAATTTTGCTTCTTGAGGTGTGTTTCAATCTACGAATAGCTTTTTCTTTAATTTGTCTAACCCGCTCTCTTGTTAGGTCAAACGTTTCTCCAATTTCTTCTAAAGTCATTGCGTGCTGATCTGCTAAACCAAAATATAAACGAACTACATCAGCTTCTCTAGGAGTAAGAGTTTCAAGCGCACGTTCTATCTCCGTTCGAAGTGATTCATGTAATAATAATCTGTCGGGGTTTGGTGATTCTCCACTGTTGAGTACATCATATAGGTTAGAATCTTCCCCCTCTACAAGTGGAGCATCCATTGAAACATGTCTCCCTGAATTTTTAAGTGATTCTTTTACGTCATTAATAGTCATGTCCAGTTCTTTTGCTATCTCTTCGGCAGAGGGAGCGCGTTCGTGGGCTTGCTCTAAAAAGGCATAAGTCTTATTAATTTTGTTAATAGATCCAATTTTATTTAGCGGAAGACGAACAATTCGTGATTGTTCAGCTAGCGCTTGTAAAATAGATTGACGTATCCACCATACAGCATATGAGATAAACTTAAAACCACGGGTCTCATCAAATCGTTGTGCTGCTTTGATGAGTCCAAGATTTCCTTCATTAATTAAATCGGGAAGGGTAAGTCCCTGGTTTTGGTATTGTTTAGCTACTGAAACAACAAAACGTAAATTGGCTTTAGTTAATTTTTCAAGAGCCATTTGATCTCCTGCTTTAATCCGTTGTGCTAACTCTACTTCCTCCTCAGCAGTAATAAGATCTACTTTCCCAATTTCTTGAAGATACTTATCAAGTGATGCAGTTTCACGATTAGTTACCTGCTTGGTTATTTTTAGTTGTCTCATAGTTTTAAACGATGTAGTTTATAGTAATTACGTTTAATAAATTAATTTGTTACAATAATTTTGAAAAAAATCAATCTTTTTTCTCTGGTCTAGGTAAAAGCGCCTTGCGAGACACTTTTTCTTTACGTGTTCTTGAATCAATACCCAAGTATTTAACCTCTAGTGTGTCTCCCATATTGATTACATCTCCAACATTTTCTGTACGTTCCCAAGCAAGTTCACTAACATGCAAAAGAACCTCATTTCCGGGAGCATCTAAATATTCTACTACCGCACCAAAGTCAAGCATTTTAATCACTTTAACTTTATATGTATTTCCAACCAAAGGCTTAAAGGTTACAGAATCAATTTTAGCTTCTACCATTTCAATACCCTCTGGACTTGTTCCTAAGATTTCAATAATACCCTCTTCAGTTACTGGGTCTTCATTTATAACGATGGTACATCCCGATACTTTTTGAAGCTCTTGAATTACTTTACCGCCTGGGCCAATCATTGCCCCTATATATTCGTTAGGAATGCGCCGCGTTATCATTTTCGGTGCATGCGCTTTTACATTCTCATTTGGAATGGCTATTGTTTTAACAAGGTGATCTAGAATGTGTAATCTACCATCTCTAGCCTGATTTAGAGCTTGTGTCATTATGTCAAAACGCAATCCTTTAATTTTGATATCCATTTGACAAGCTGTAATTCCATCAGCAGTTCCAGTAACTTTAAAGTCCATATCTCCCAAATGATCTTCATCACCTAAAATATCTGAAAGTACTGCAAAACGATCTCCGTCTGTAATTAATCCCATAGCAATTCCTGATACAGGTTTTTTGATTTGAACTCCAGCATCCATTAGTGCCATTGTTCCTGCACAAACTGTCGCCATGGATGAAGAACCATTAGATTCAAGAACTTCAGAAACAATTCGAACGGTATAGGGACAGTTGTCTGGAATGACTTTTTTTAATGCACGTTGTGCTAAGTTACCGTGTCCAACTTCGCGTCTTGAAGTACCTCTAAGCGGTCTTGCTTCACCTGTACAAAAAGGAGGAAAATTATAGTGTAGATAAAAAGTTTCCTCTCCCTGATGCGAGGGGGAATCAATCATATTAGCTTCTCTTGAGGTCCCCAGTGTTGCTGTTGCCAAAGCCTGTGTTTCTCCACGTGTAAAAAGAGCTGAACCATGGGTAGAAGGTAAATAATCTACTTCACACCAAATCGGTCTAATTTCGGTAGTTTTTCTTCCGTCTAAACGAATACCTTCTTCAAGGACTAGATCACGAACAGCTTTTTTTTGTGCACTATTATTGTATTTAGAAACTAGTTCACCTTTTACTTCCATGTCTTCAACTGAAAAACTAGATTTAGAAGCTTCTTTTACTTCAGAGAATTGCTCTGAACGGTCAGATTTTGAAAGTCCTTTTTTAGCAATATCATAGTATTGTTGATAAGTATCAGAATGGATTTTCTTTTCTAAATCTTCATCATTATTTTCTTTTTCATAGGTGCGAACTACTTTTTTACCCACAGATTCTACTAAAGCAACTTGGGCCTTAACCTGGTCTTTAATTGCTTCATGACCAAATGCAATGGCGTCAAGCATTTCTTCTTCTGAAATTTCATCAAACTCTCCTTCGACCATGGCAACAGAATCTGCACTGGCTCCAATCATAATATCGATATCTGATGTATCTAATTGTTCTCTACTTGGATTAACAATAAACATCCCGTCTACTCGAGCCACGCGGACCTCAGAAATCGGGTATTCAAATGGAATATCTGAAAGTTGAATCGCTGTTGAAGCAGCTAGTCCTGCTAAAGCATCAGGCATTACATTTTCATCATGAGACATGAGTTGAATCATAACTTGTGTTTCTGCATGATAGTCTTTTGGGAATAAGGGTCGTAACACACGATCGACTAGCCTCATTGTAAGTACTTCTCCATCACTTGGACGTGCTTCACGTTTGAAAAAACCTCCTGGAAATCTTCCGGCAGCTGCAAATTTTTCTCTGTAATCTACTGTTAGAGGTAAAAAGTCGACAGGACTATTTTTACGGGCAGAAACTGCAGTTGCTAAAAGCATGCAGTCTCCCATTCTAACGACAACAGAACCATCAGCTTGTTTCGCTAATTTTCCAGTCTCTATTGTAATTGTTCTTCCGTCTTCAAGACGGATTTCTTGTGTAAATGTTTTTGGAATCATTGTTGATCATTTAGTTAAACTATTGTCGTGTGTTGTTGCAACCAATGAAAAACCAATATTCGGCAAAAAATTTGTGAACGAAATTATTTACGTAAACCTAATTCTTTTACAATCTCACGATAGCGAGTAATGTCTTTGGCTTTTAAATAATCTAGTAAACTACGACGCTTTCCAACTAATCGAACCAAAGAGCGCTCCGTATTGTAATCTTTACGGTTTGTTTTTAGGTGATTAGATAAGTGATTGATACGATGAGTAAATAAAGCAATTTGTCCTTCTGCAGAACCTGTGTCTTTTTTAGATTTACCGTGTTGTTTAAAGATACCTTCTTTAATTTCTTTTGCAATGTACATGCCAATATTAATTTTAATGATTATTATGTATTTCGTTATTTAACGAACTTCAAATATACGACTAAACCCGTGCACTACAATAATTTTATTTAGAATTAAATAGGTGTAATTATTTTCTTACAGGTTGATTTAGTATTAAGTCAAGATAAAGATTGATTTTATCCTTAAGTTCATTCCGATGAGAAATAAAGTCTAAAAAGCCTTTTTCTAGCTGAAATTCACTGGTTTGAAATCCTTCAGGTAATTCTTTTCCTGTTGTATCTTTCACTACTCGAGGGCCAGCAAAAGCAATTAGGGCTTTAGGTTCTGCAATATTAATATCACCTAACATAGCATAAGAAGCAGTTGTACCTCCTGTTGTTGGATCGGTGCAAAGAGAAATATAGGGTAATTTTGCTTCTGCTAATTGTGCAAGTTTAGCAGCGGTTTTTGCCATTTGCATTAGCGAGGTAGCAGATTCCATCATACGGGCACCACCTGATTTTGAGATTATGACCAAAGGAAGGCGATGCTTTATTGCATAGTCTGCTGCTCGAATAATTTTTTCTCCAACCACAGAACCCATAGAACCACCAATAAAACTAAAATCCATACAAGCAATAACCAATTTATTTCCTTTAGATTGACCAACTGCAGTTCTTATAGCATCGTATAAACCTGTCTTTTTATGGGCATCTTTTAAGCGATCTATGTATTTTTTAGAATCCTCAAAGTTTAAGAAATCTTTGGATTTTAATTTTTCATCAAACTCTTCAAAAATATTGTTGTCAAAAAGAATGTCAAAATATTCTTTACTTCCAATATGAACGTGATAATCATCTTCGGGACTAACATAATTATTCTCCGCAAGTTCTTGAGCTTCAATGACTTTTCCCGTAGGAGTCCTATACCAAAGACCCTTGGGAATATCCTTTTTTTCTTCGGTCTTGGTGTGAATCCCTTTTTCACTTCGTTTAAACCAACTCATGCGAAATCGTTTTACTCAAATATATAAATTAATAAGAACTACAATGTATTAATGTTGTTTAAGTCTTCAAAGGCTTTTCTTAATCTAGCTTTGAATGTTTCTTCTCCCAAACGCAACCATTTTCTTGGATCATAATATTTTTTATTGGGTTGTTCAATGCCTTTCGGGTTTCCAATTTGAGTTTTTAAATATTCAATATTAGTATTCATATAGTCACGAATCCCCTCTGTAAAGGCAAATTGTAGATCAGTATCAATATTCATTTTGATTACACCATAACCAATCGATTCTTTGATCTCTTCCTTAGATGAACCTGATCCACCATGGAAAACAAAATCTACAGAATTATTTGGAAGGTTATATTTTTCTGAAATATAAACCTGTGAATTTTTAAGAATTTTCGGTGTCAATTTCACATTACCTGGTTTGTAAACTCCATGAACATTTCCAAAAGCTGCAGCAATAGTAAACTGAGGGCTTACTTTATTCAATTCTTCATAAGCGTATGCTACTTCCTCAGGTTGTGTATATAATTTAGATGCATCAATATCACTATTATCAACACCATCCTCTTCTCCCCCTGTTATTCCGAGTTCAATTTCTAGAGTCATTTCCATTTTGGACATTCGAGCTAAATACTTTTTGCAGATAGAAATGTTTTCTTCAATAGGTTCTTCAGATAGGTCAATCATATGAGAACTAAATAAAGATTTTCCATGTTGAGCATAAAAAGCTTCACTCCCATCTAAAAGGCCATCAATCCAGGGCAATAATTTTTTTGCACAGTGGTCGGTATGAAGAATTACTGTTGCCCCATATGCATCAGCTAATTCGTGGATGTGTTTTGCTCCAGCAATAGCTCCTGCAATGGCTGCTTTTTGACCTTCGTTAGATAATCCTTTTCCAGCATTAAATTGCGCACCTCCATTAGAAAACTGAATGATCACAGGGCTATTTAGTTCAGCTGCAGCCTCTATTGTTGCGTTAATAGTATCACTACCAATTACATTTACAGCGGGAATTGCGAATGCTTTTGCTTTGGCAAGTTTAAAAACTTCTTGTACTTGTTTTCCGGTTACAACCCCGGTTGGAATAGAATGATTCATTTATTTTAGTTTGCGGCAAAAATATTAAACTTATTTGATATTAGAATGGATAATTGATACCGATATTAAAAACAGCATTTTTTAAATTATATTCTGTCCACCATCTTTGTCTTTGAGAAAGGGCAGGGTTATAGGTTTTAAACCCAGTATCAAAACGGAATACTAGAAAGTCAAAGTCATAACGAAGTCCAAACCCAGAGCCTATGGCGATTTCTGATAAATCTCGAAGACCTTCAAATTTCATTGCAGGATCATCTACATCGTCCCATAGATTCCAGATGTTACCAGTATCTATAAATAAACCCCCTTTTAAAGGTCCGGCAATAAGAAAACGATATTCAATATTAAAAGCTAGTTTTAAGTTTGCTTCATTGAATTCATTAATATTACGACTACTACCGGGGCCTAGTTTGTACGCTTTCCATGCACGATTATCATTTGATCCTCCTGAGAAGAAAGAACGAGAAAATGGTATATTGTTTGAATTTCCAAAAGGAATAGCAATTCCAGTAAATGCATGAAACGCGATTACTTTTTCCCTACCTACTCTCCAATGCTTTATATAATCCAATTCTGTTTTTATATATTGCGATGGACTTACCCCTGCTAAAACATTCGGCCCATCTTTATTAAGGCCGCGATTAAAGCCTGTAAGTAATTGATTTAAAAAACTTCCAACAAAATCTACTTTCCATCGGAGTTGATAAAAGTTTTCATCGAAAATACTCTCTTGACTATTTAAATTCATATTGAATGAAGAACCTAAAATTAAATTGTTTGCTGTCAATCTATCCTGTCTTTCTTTAACAGTATTTACTATTCTATATTCGTTGTCTTGAAGGTTTATTAATGTTTCATCATTTAAAACAGCAGTAATGAAATTAGACGCTCCTTCAGGTACAGATAAATTATTATTTACATCAATCCAATCTTGTTGTATTTTATAGTTTTGGGCAATACTATTGAGACGGTCATAAGAGTTTTTATAAACATTAAAATAGTTAGAAAGGTTTCTGTTATTGACAAACTCTAAATCAATCAATTTGAATTGAATTCTTTTTTTACTTTTAGGTAACCAATCAAATTGATACGTTCCTTTAAAAAATTGTTTATCCAAACCAATATTTTCCTGAAAACTACTCCCTATTATAATTTCTGTTTTGGGGTTCATTGACTTAGGGATTAATTCTTTTTGAATAAAAGGAATTAATAATTTAGGTAAGCTTAATTTTAAATCAGCTCCTAATTCAAAGATGTTAAAGAATTGATCACCACTTTGGGCAATATCTCTTGAAGCACCAACAGTATTTTTGATATTGAATTCCAATAACTCTGCTCCTCTGAACACATTTCGGATTCCTAAACCTCCTCCCAGTCCTATCCCAAAATCTTGTATATTAGAATGCGACAAATCAAGATCAAAGCCAAGAGAAAAACGTTCTTTTGGAGTGAGAAATAATGAAGCTTTGAGTGCATCTTTTTCTCCAGCTATTTTGGTATAATTAATGCTGGGATATTTAAAGTTTTTCAAACTTGTAAAATATCGATAAGTAATATTTCTATTTTCGTCACTATAGGCCGCATCTTTTTTAATTGCAATTCCAGAGGCTATAGCTTTAGGCTGATATTTTAATTTCCCCTTACTGAAGATTGTTAGGCCCCCATAGTATACTGAATCTGTAAATTGATTAAAATCTTCTTTATTTTTGAGATTGTCAATATAAACCTCTACTTTTTTGATATGATTTATTGTGTATGGAATTTCTTGAAGTGTATCATTTATTCGTTGTTGAATATTATCAATTTGAATACTTACTGGAATTTTTATATCTAAGCCCGAACTATCAATTGCAGCAGTAAATTGGATACTATTTTGTTGAAAATTATAAATTCCATTATTTTTAAACAATAGTATTAATCGTTCCCTCTCTTCTTCAAATTTTTTAATTTCAAAGGGGGCACCTTTTTGAATAATTTGTTTTGCTTTGTGTTTTTGATAAATTGAATCAATGTTTGAAGATTTTATAATTGACTTGATTGAATCAATTTGATATTTATTCTTGGGAAGAATATAATATTTAAGAATTACTTTATTTTTTTTTATTTTAATTGTATCAAAATTCACTTCAACATCAAAATATCCTAAATTTTTATAATATTGAGCAATTCTATTTTGTGAGGTAATAATTGCGGTACTGTCTAATAATGTTTGGGGTTCGCCTATTTTTCTTAACCAATCATTAAATAAAACACCATAATTTTGAAGGGCATTAATCTGCTTTTTCGAGAGCCACTTATTTAAACGCTGAGTTCTCTTTTCCTTTTTTTTAAGCCAATTTTTAAACTTCAATTTTGGATCTGGATGTGCAGCTTCGTAAAATATTTTTCCAAATGGAATTCCTAATACTTTTTTATTAGGCAGGGTAGTGATGATAAAATTAACAGGATTATTTTTTAGTAACTCATTATTTTCAAAGACTTCTGTCTTATCAATTAGAATTTCTTCTGTCTCAAGAAGACGTGTACCGGAACATCCCTGTAAAATAAAGAACAGTATAATTAGAATGCTTAATTTTGTTAATAGCTGATACACACAGTTTTTATTATTTATCAAAAATAAGTCATTTTTATGGTCAGTAAGAATCAACGCAAACAAATCCTACAATTAAAACAAAAAAAATATCGTTTGATTACGGGACTTTTTGTTGCAGAAGGCGAAAAAGTAGTAGAGGAGTTGCTTTCTTCTTCATGGGAATGTGTGTCTTTATTTTCGACTGATACCCATTTTCAAATCAAATCTCAGGAGATTAATTTGAGTGCAATGAAACAAATCACACATTTTAAATCTCCCAGCCCTGTGTTGGGTGTTTTTAAATTTCCAGAATCAAAACCTATTTTGAAAGAGAATATAACTATTGCGGTTGATGGAGTAAGTGATCCAGGGAATCTGGGAAATATAATTCGTATATGTGATTGGTTTGGAATATCCCAACTGGTTTGTAGCTCAACAACAGTTGATTGCTTTAATTCTAAGGTGATACAGGCCTCTATGGGATCAATTGTAAGGGTGAGATGTCATTATGTAGAAGATATAAGTAGTGCGTTATTAAATTTAAATAAACCCATTTACGGAGCTGATCTCAATGGACAGTCTCTTTATGAAACTACTTTTGAGAAGCAGGCAAGTTTTGTCTTTGGCAGTGAATCGCATGGGCTTTCAGAGGCTGTTTCAAAAAATCTTAATCATAAAATAACAATTCCTAATTTTAGAAATATTGGGGGTGCTGAAAGTCTTAACGTAGCATCTTCGAGTGCTATTTTTATGAGCGAAATATTTAGATTAAGATAATTATTCAAATGTAATTATAATTGCAATTCCTCTACTAAACATTGAATTGATAATTCCTGTCCAAGGACTATTTGGATTTGCATCTGGTATCAACTCGTTTTGAAAAGAAAAAATTCCTCTGATGGAAGGGGAAAATTTAAAATAATAAAGATAAAAATCAAAACCAAGCCCTAGTTCATAATTTAAGTTTTGAGCAGTTGTTCGGAAAACATTACTGGCGTTATCATCCCTATTTTTATTGTTACTAGATAGGTTGAAGTCTGTAGAAAAACCAGCCATGACAAAGGGTCTAAAATTATTAATTCTTTTAGCACTTACCTTTAGAATTAACGGAAGGTGAATGTAGGTCGATTTTATTTCTCTAATCTTATCGGTTTCATTTTCGAAGCCAACAACATTTGGATATTCTAACTCTCTTTTACTAAAATACAACCCGGGTTCAAAGCGAATATTAAAATAAGTATTAAGTCTTAGATCGCCAATCAAACCAACAGCAAAACCTGATTTAGGAATTACTGCTATATCTTTGTATAATAAGTCTTTATAATAATTTTCTACATATTCAAATTTAAAATCATATTGGTTATAACCTAAGAAATAACCATAGTGAATTGTCTTTTGATCAAAAGTAGGGAGGTTGATTACACGTTCTCTGACAGTAGGATATTGAGCAAATATATCTGCTGAATATGAAAAGCAGATAAGAAAGAATAAAATATGATATTTATTATTTTTTTTTCGCAAAATAAATGGAAGCTATGCCTAAGGTTTGTGGTAAATCTTCTACCTCTTTAAACCCATTATCACGTAAAATATTGTTGAAGGCTTCACCACATGGAAATGCAGCAGCAGAATCAGATAAATATTTGTATGCACTTTTATCTTTAGAAAATAATTTTCCAATAAAAGGCATGATGTTCTGCGTATAAAGTGAATAAAAAGGCTTTATAAAATAATTTTTTGGAACAGCAGTTTCTAAAATGACTAAGGTTCCATTTGATCTCAAAACTCTATAAATTTCTGATAAACCTTTATTTAAATTCTCGAAATTTCTTACTCCAAAAGCTACTGTTACAGCATCAAAGCTATTATCACTAAATTTAAGATCTTCAGAATCACCTAGCTGCATGTCAATTAGAGTATCTAATTTTTGAGAACTTACTTTTTCTTTTCCAATCTCAAGCATTCCTGGCGAAATATCAAGACCAATAATTTTTTTAGCATTTAATTTTGACAATGCTAAAACTAAATCTCCTGTTCCTGTAGCGATATCTAAAATAGATTTATGATCTTGTTTTTTTAATAAATTAACAACTCTTTTTCTCCAAATTATATCCACACCAACTGTAATGATACGATTGAGTAGATCATAGCTTTTAGAAATTCCATCAAACATAAGGGTAATTTGCTCTTTTTTGGCTTCAGGATTATTCTGATCGGGTTTTATTGTTTTTTTCATAATAGTGCTTAAAGATACTAATTTGAGGAGGATGTTTCTTTCAGTTTAACTCTCTAGAAGCTAATATTTGTATATTTGTATAGTATTTCGATACGCACTCATGAAAATAATCATTGCAGGTGGAGGTGAAGTTGGTTTTCACCTCGCCAAACTCCTCTCTTTTGAGTCTTTAGATATCATTCTAATTGATACCGACAAAGATCGTTTAAACTATGCTGAATCTCATTTAGACATCAAGGCTATAAAAGGAGATGCACTTTCTCTATCACTCATGAAAGAGGCTCAAGTAGCCTCTGCAGACCTTTTTATAGCAGTAACAGCTGAACAGGCAACAAACATTACTATTTGTGCATTAGCAAAGCAAATGGGATGTAAGCGAACCATAGCCCGAATTTCAAATTTTGAGTTTACAAAATCTAAAGAAACTATCAGTTTTCAAGAAATTGGTGTAGACGAACTAATTTCTCCAGAAGAATTAGCAGTCAATGAAATTCAACAATTACTTGATCAATCAGCATTTTCAAATAGTTATGAATTTGAGGAGGGTGCTTTAACCTTGATTGGAACTAGACTTGAAGAATATGTTCCTTTTGTTGGGAAATCCGTAAAAGAAGCAGCATCAATTTTTCCTGATGTTCATTTCATGCCAATTGCAATTCAGCGAAAAGGAACTCAAACCACTATAATTCCTAGAGGAGACACTTGCTTTGAGACAGGAGACACAGTTTTTTTTATTACTATAAAAGAGGGTGTAGAGGAACTCTATAAACTTACAGGAAAGAAAAAAACAGCCATTAAAAATATTATGATTTTGGGTGGAGGACGAATAGGTTATAATACCGCCAGGGAGCTTTGTGATAAAAAATTTAAAGTAACCATTGTAGAGAAGAATAAGAAAAAAGCATTTGAAATTGCCGATTTACTTCCAAATGCATTGGTGATAAATGGAGATGGTAGAAATATCGATTTATTAGATGAAGAAGAATTATCTAGTATGGATGCTTTTATTTCAGTCACCGGAAACTCTGAAACTAACATTATGTCATGTCTAATGGCAAAGACTAAGAATGTAAATAAAACTATAGCCCTAGTAGAAAACATGGATTATTTCCAGTTATCATATTCTATTGGTATTGACACGTTGATTAATAAAAAATTACTTACTGCAAATACTATCTTCAGATACATTAGAAAAGGAGATGTTGTGGATATGAGAACACTTAATAACTTAAATGTTGAAATTTTAGAATTTGTAGTCAACGCAAAATCTGAAGTTGCAAATTATAAGATTAAAGATATTGATTTTCCTAGGACTGCAATTATTGGAGGTGTGATCAAAGAAGGTGTTGGAATTATAGCTTTAGGAGATTATACCATTCTTCCAGGAGATCGAATCGTAGTATGTTGCTTACCTAGATCAATAAGTCGGATTGAGCGATTATTTTTATAAGAAGCCTATGCACTCCTTGAATTATAAAATTATAATCTTTTTAATGGGAGTATTATTACTCTTTAATGGAGGGCTTATGTTGTTTTCCTCATTAATTAGCTTAATTTATAATGATGGTGTAACCTTTGAAATCACACTGGCTTCATTTTTGGTATTATCTATAGGTGCAATACTCCTACTTCTTGGAAGACAACACGAAAAGAAAATTCAAAAAAGAGAAGGATATCTAATTGTTACTTTTGGTTGGCTATTAATGACTATAACAGGAATGATTCCTTATATCCTAACGGATAGTTTTATAGACATATCTTCAACTTTTTTTGAAACCATGTCTGGTTATACAGCGACGGGTGCAACGATCTTGTCAGATATTGAGTCCCTACCTGCAGGAATTTTATTTTGGAGGAGTATGACTCATTGGATTGGAGGAATGGGTATTATTGTTTTAGCTATAGCTATTTTACCTTTATTAGGGATAGGAGGGATGCAACTTTTTTCTGCTGAAGCACCAGGACCAAATAGCGATAAATTACATCCTCGAATTACTGATACAGCTAAAAGGCTTTGGATAATTTATGTTTCTTTTACATTAGCAGAAGCATTATTATTGTCAATTGCTGGGATGTCAATTTTTGACGCCATTAATCACGCTATGAGTACAATGGCATCAGGAGGTTTTTCAACTAAAAACAATAGTTTAGCGCACTGGAATCACTTACCCTGGGTACATTATATTATAATTATATTTATGTTCTTGGCGGGTACTAATTTTGTTCTAAGCTATTTTGCTTTTACAGGAAAGCTAAATAAAGTGATTAAAGACAGTGAGTTCAAAACTTTTTTTGCATTTATATTTATTTTCTCTTTAATCGTTTTTAGCGTATTAGTTAGCAACGTGGATTTAAGCAATAGTTCATTTGAGCACCCTCAAGTTTGGGGAAAAATAGAAAGTTCATTAAGGCATTCATTTTTTCAAGTGATAGCTATTGTTACTACCACTGGTTTTGTTACCGCGGATTATACTTCATGGACACCCTTTTTGACTATTTTCTTTTTTGGGCTTATGTTTTTGGGCGGGTCTGCTGGAAGTACTTCAGGTGGAATAAAAGTAGTTAGGCATTTATTAATGATAAAAGGAGGTGTACTTGAACTAAAAAGAGCCTTGCATCCCAATGCAATTATTCAACCAAGGTATAATGGCAGAATTGTAAATCAGGGAATAATTTTAAATATACTAGCCTTCTTCATCCTGTATATGATTTCCTTTATAATAGGAAGTTTAGTATTTGGCTTATTAGGGTTAGATTTTAAAAATGCTATTGGAGTTGCAGCTGCAACATTGGGAAATGTTGGGCCTGCAATTGGTGATTTTGGCCCTACTGGAAATTACAGTGAATTGCCTGGTTTAGGAAAATTATGGGCATCTTTTTTAATGTTAATAGGGCGTCTTGAATTATTTACTGTTCTTATTCTTTTCACGCCGTTTTTCTGGAAAAAGACTTAATAGTCATATTTATTTTTCCATCGATTTTTCAAGAATTCTCTTATACTTTTTTCTTTAGTATTTTCACCAGGATCATAAAATTTTGTTCCACTTATTTCTTCAGGAAGAAACTCTTGATCTACAAATTGTTCTTTAAATTCATGCGCATATTGATAACCCTTTCCATAACCTAAGTCTTTCATTAACTTTGTTGGAGCATTTCTCAAATGAATTGGTACTTGAAGATTTCCTGTTTCTTTCACTTTTTCTATTGCTAAATTGATGGCTTTATAGGCTTTATTACTTTTGGGTGAACTGGCCAGGTAGAGAACACATTCACTTAATATTATCCTACCTTCAGGATATCCTACAGTTTTTACTGCCTGAAATGTACTATTTGCGAGCACAAGGGCAGTAGGATTTGCTATACCTATATCCTCAGCTGCTAGAATAATCAATCTGCGAGCTATAAACCCAATTTCTTCCCCAGCCTCAATCATTCTGGCTAACCAGTATATCGCACCGTTAGGATCACTTCCTCTTATAGATTTAATAAATGCAGATACTATGTCATAATGAAAATCCCCATTTTTGTCAAATAGTATAGTATTGGTTTGTAATGTTTCAAAAACAAGAGCATTTGTAATTTCTATTTTTTTTGACTTCTGATTTTGTATTACTAATTCTAGTAAAGAAAGTAGCTTACGTGCATCTCCACCTGCAAGTTCAATTAATGCCTCAGATTCTTTAATTTTAATTTTTTTATTATGTAATTCTCTATCTGTGTTTAATGCAGTTTTTAAAATTTTTTCTAAATCTTCTTTTTCTAGTGCATTCAGTATATAAACTTGACACCGAGATAATAGAGCATTGATTACTTCAAAACTTGGATTTTCAGTAGTTGCTCCAATTAATGTAATAGTTCCTTTTTCGACAGCATTGAGAAGGGAATCTTGTTGAGATTTACTAAAACGATGAATTTCATCAATAAATAAAATAGGATTTTTTCCAGAAAATAATCCTCCAGAATGTTCGGCTTTACTAATTATTTCTCTTATTTCTTTAACTCCAGTATTTATTGCAGATAATTGATAAAAAGGGCGTCCCTTCTCAAATGCTAACAGTTGTGCGAGTGTAGTTTTTCCTGTTCCAGGAGGCCCCCAAAATATGATGGAAGGGAAAACTCCATTTTTAATCATATTTGTTAGACTTCCTTTTTTACCAATTAAATGATCTTGTCCAAAATAGTCCTTTAACGATTTCGGTCGCATTCTTTCTGCTAGAGGTATATTCATTATAATAAAAATGAGTTTTAAAGATATTCTTAGTTTTTTCTATTCTTTTTTCAATATACTATACTTTTATGAATTTAATTTTTCGCATAAAAAAACCCACCTTAAAGGTGGGTTTTAAAAAAACTATTTTTTTAGCAACTAGTAACTTGTGAAAGCTGCAGTTGTTTGAAAAAATGTTGGGATTGGACTTGGAACGTTTTCTGTATTCGTGTCTAATTCCTCTTGTGGGTATAAAAACCTCTGTGGAAAAGCGCTTGCTCCAGTATCACCTGTTGGCTTGTTTGGAACTCCAATAAAGTTTCTTGTTCTTCTTAAATCGTGAAACGTAACTAGCTCACCAATTAAACCTAAATACTTTTCTTCAAGTATTTGCTTGAGTAAAGTAGCTCCACTTGCTGAAGAGTCAGGAAAACCATCTGCAGAGCTATATTGAACTCTTAAATCAGCTCTCACATTATTTAAATGTACAAGAGCATCTGATTCATTTCCAGATTTAAATTGAGCTTCAGCTAAAATCAACTGATTTTCTAAATAACTAGCTATTTTCATAGGACTTGTTTGAGAAAATCTACCATCAGCATTAGTGTTTAGTAAAACTTCACCTCCGCCTAATATAAAATAACTAGCGAACACTTCACTATTTCCTGGTGTTGCCAATGCCCTTGGTGTAGTTCCGTCAAGAAGGTTGGTAGCGTGAGCATCAGAAGCAATTAAATAATCTTGTCTTTCATCAATTGCAAACTGGTAATACAGGTTTCTATTATCCAATGATGTTCCGTGTTGAGACACAAGATCATTAGCTGTAGAAGATACTCCATTTCTTGCATAATTTATTGCTTGACTATAATCCCCAGAAAGAAGGCTGTATCGAGCTGCAAGTGTATTTCCTGCCTCTGCCCATGTTCCTCCTGCCAATCTGTTACCTCCGTAACCAGCAGCAATAGAAGAAGCCCCTACTTTACTTATTCCAGAAGCTATTGTAGCAATAGCACCTGCCATAACTGAAGCTTGGGAATCATATTTAGGCTTAACAATTTCAGCATTAATAGCTTCTGAATAAGGGATATCCCCGTATAAAGCAGCCAAATCAGCAAAAAGTGTACCCTCGATAATTTCAGCAATTCCTAAAATTGTTCCACCAGCAGATTCATCAGCTAATATAATTTTAGTGTTTTTGATACCCTGTGTATAAGTATCATTCCACATATCATTGTAGTTTGCTGTGTTTGGCGAATACGTATTTAACGTAAGGTACTGTCTGTCACCACCACTCATTTGGTTAGTAAATACCGCACCATAACGTGCATTATTACTTCCCATGTGTTGGATCAAAGCCAACTGTGACTGACCAATTAATAGGTCAGAAGCAGCTACAATAAAGTTGTTAGGATCATTATTTAGATCCTCTGTATAGCTTTCACAATTAACTAGTAAAAGTGAAGCAAATATTAAATAATATAAATTTTTAATTTTCATGATTCTTGTGTTTTTAGAATGATAATCTTAAAGTAGATAAGAATGAGCTTGTTCCAGGATTACTGAAGTACTCAAGACCTCTACCTCTGGAGGCACCTGTCAAATTGTTTTCAGGATCAAATCCTTCGATTGCGGACCATAGAAAGAGGTTTCTTCCTGATACGGACAATGTAAGATTAGATAGTCCTAAATTTTCAACAAAAGGCTGAGTGAAATTATATGTTAAACTTACTTCTCTCATTTTAAGCCAAGAACCGTCCATAATAAAAGGTTCTCCTACATCACCAAATCCACCACCATTTGTTGTCCACCACTCTGAGTCAATTGCTACTGGTCCAGCGCCAAAGTCTTCTAGATTACCTCTAAAAGTCTCTCCTGGTTGAATTTCTGTTCCGGCAGCATTGTTTATTGTTTGCCCAGTATCGTTAACTGTTTTATTAGCTGTATTTGGATGGATTCCAAAGTAGTGTAATACTCCATAGGTTCCATTCCAAACATCATTTCCTTGAGAAGTTTCAATTACAGATGTTAAAGAAAGGTTTTTGTAATAAACGTTTATTCCAAAACCAGCTCTATAATCAGCGTTAGGGTCACCTGCACCAACTAACTTTTCAGGGTCAGCATTTGGAAAACCTAGTGAGTTTGTAACATAATCACCATTAGCGTCTCTTTCATAAACACCTGATCTTAGTACACCGAAGGGATATCCCTCTGCAATACCTGATGAGGTAGATGTGAATCCACTTAATATGCTATATGCACTACCCTCGAGGTCAACAACTAAATTTCTATTTCTTGTAAAGTTTGCATTAACAGAAACTCCAAAATTTTGGCTTCTGTAAAGACGAGCTGTTAAATCTACTTCCCAACCTTTGTTGGATATAGTTGATGCATTTACAAGTGAGGTAGTAAATCCACTAGAACCAGGAATTGGAAGGGCAATTATACCATCGCTTGTTTCATTTTCATAATATGTAGCGTTTAAGGTAATTGCGTTGTCTAGCAATCTTAAATCAAGACCATATTCATATTCTTTTTTTCTTTCCTCCTTTAAGTCAGGATTACCTCTTGAAGCAGATTGAGTAAAAGGGTTACCATACAAATAACCACCTAAACCATCACCCCAACTTGAGAATACACCTCCAGGCCCGTAAACAGTTGAAGTAGCATATGGATTTGCTCCAATCCCAACTTCACCGTAAGAAACTCTAACTTTTGCAAAATCAACAGCATCGTTTCCGATTAAATCTGTCAATTTATAACCTACAGAAGCAGAAGGGTAGAAAATAGTTCCAGCACCAGGCAATGTTGATAATGTTTCAGCACGTCCAGAAAATTGGAGAAGAATATTATCATAAATAGCAAAGTCTAAAACAGCGAAACCACCATTTTGTCTTTTTAATTCATTGTAAGAGGAAGGATTTGAATTTTCACTTCCTGTATTTCCTGTATTCAAGTATTCTTGATCAGGATTTGTAAAGTTGGTCTCACTAGCACCTAACCGTCTGTATTTTTCCTCAGTTGCCTGATATCCGATAGTGTAATCTAGATCAATACCATCTGTAATATTTACGTTACCTAAAGCAAAAACTTTGAAGTTGCTTATTTTATTCGATATACGATTTTCTTCCCATAAACCGTTTCTACCATCACCAGCAGAACCTGCAGGCCAGTAATCAGTCCGGTTATCTTGATAATAGTCAATACCATAACGCGCAACAATTTTAATATTGTCAGCAACATCAAAATTCAATTCAGGAGCAAACACGAAACGATCTACAGTGTTTAATCCCTTTTGCTCATTGATTGTCCAAAGCGGATTATTGTAAGTTGGAGATGCATAGCTAAAAGCTCCAGTTTCATTATCAAACGTTCTGTAAGATCCACCTGATCTTCTATAACTTCTATGAGAATTTGGAGTCACGGTTGTTACCCCACCATTTATTCTATAGTTTGTTCCTTTGTAATCTCTGATGTCGTAATCAGGAGAAGTTCTTAAATAACCTAAATATAGACCATTTAAGTTTGATCCTGTCTGAACTCTATTTGAATCAGATGATGTATATGAGGAGGACAATTTCACTTTTAACTTATCAGTTAACTGAGTGTCATTGTTCAATTTTATGGTGTTTCTGTTATAATCAGAAGCACCTTGTATGATTCCATCTTGATTTAAATTAGAAATTGAAATATAAGTAGAAGAGTTTTCACCACTGTAAGCAAAACTAGCGTTTGTTTCCCAAGTGTAACCATCTCCAAATACAGCATCTCTGTTTTCTTGGTTGAATGTTTCTCTACTATTCTTATTAACGATTGCGCCTATTCGACGTCCGTCAGGAGTTTCGAAATATCCAGTTGATGTGTCTTCCGTATTAGCTCCTCCAGATCTTAATGCAATTTCATCACCATAAGATAATGCATAATTTTCTGCATAACGACCAGTTCCTGGCTCGTCATACCATATGCCATCTCGTCCTTGACCCCAAACGTCTTGTTTTTTCCATTCTGCGTTAATTCGGTCAACAGAAAGAGAAGTTTTAACATTAAAACTCCATCCTTTAGAATCTTTAGAACCTCTTTTAGTATTTATAACTAAAACTCCATTTGCAGCTCCAGTTCCGTAAATTGCTGCAGCGGCAGCTCCTTTAATAACAGAAACAGATTCAATATCCTCAGGGTTAAGATCATTTAAACGTGATTGCTGAACAACACCACCCGTATTTCCACCAATGTTAGCATTGGAAATTGGAACCCCGTCAAGTACAACAAGGGGTGAGTTATCACCGTTAATTGTGTTTTGTCCACGAATCTGAATGTATGCACCAGAACCTGGGTCTCCAGAATTCCTAGTAATATTTACACCTGATGCCTTACCTGAAAGTCCTTGAAGAACACCAGTTTCTCCTGAACGTTGAAGTTGGTCAACTTCAACTACTGAAGTACCAGAAAGGTCGTCATCTTTTTTCTTTTCAATACCAAGTGCAGTTAAAACGACTTCATCTAGTTCATTATCTGCTGTCAACATAACTGTTAACGAATCTTGATTTGAAACATCAATTTTTTCAGTCTTATATCCTATGTAACTAAAGCTTAGGACATCTCCTGTGCTTGCTTGTATGGTAAAATTTCCATCAAAGTCTGAAGTAGTTCCAGTATTCTCTCCAACAACCAATATAGTTGCTCCAGGAAGTGGCACTCCATCATCATCGGTAATATTACCCGAAATTGAACCTTGCGCTAGTGCAACTTGTGTGCAAAGCAGTAAGGTTATAAAAGTTAGAATTTTTTTCATCATAAATAATTTAAGTGGAACAAATGTAATTATATTAAATTAAAAATGTTAATGTTTTAATAAATTTTTAAAAAACACAGGAATTTAAAATAAATAGACATATATAAATAGACATATATAAATAGACATATATAATAAGGACAACAAATATTTATTTTTCACAAGCTTTTTAGCTTCTTAAAAAATAATTAATTTAAAAAAGTATCAGCATATTTACCCTTTTGACTATAAAATTGAAAGATTTTTAAAAATGTAATGAACATCTTTATAGTCTTTGAGTTTAATCTTTTCCCGGCTTATAAATTTCTTAATAGTATTCTGCTTTTCTGGAAATATTTTAAGGATGGATTTTTTGTTAATTTTTAATATTGTTGGAACCTCTTCCAAATTTGAGGAATAATAAAGTATAAATCTGTCTTCAAATCTAGCCGATAAAAAGCCCCCAATACCAGAAGGTGCCGGCTTTTCATCTATAAATTTCTTCATTTCATGTAAATACAGATTATGCTCTTGACTAGAAAATATTTTAACTAAATAAGTCAATTCAGTATTTTTTTTTGAATTCAGGGCGAAAGGCTTGTAATATTTACTTCCAATTTGAGCTTCAACATTAAGATTTTTAACTAAAACATTTAATACTTTTTTTTGATTTGAATTTTTCCCAATCTCAATTTCATCCTTATATGAGTTATACCTTAAAAATGCTTTTTCCTCAACGGGGTTTCCATTAAAAATAACTGTCGATTGTTCAAAAACAGAATTATAATACATACTCCCTTTGACGTTAGCTAATAAAATTTCTTCTTCAGACAAAATATTTTTTAAAACATTAAAATCATCTAAAGCTCGAGTTGAGGCAAATCGATCAGCACCTAAAGCATCGACATAGCTTTGACTCCACACAATGCAGGTCATTAAAAGAAAACTAAGTTTCAAAGTTATTTTAATCATTTTAATCATTTTAAACATTATTATTTTAAATCCTCTGTCGGATTACCTCATAAAACACTACTCCACAGGCTACGGAAACATTTAATGATCCAATGGTTTCTTTCATAGGCAGCTTAGCAGTATTTGAAATGACCTTAAGAAGTCCCTTAGATATTCCTATATCTTCAGAACCGAATACTAGAGCAATAGGTCCTTTTAAATTATTTTCATAAATAGTTTCCGTTGCTTTTTCCGTTATCCCTAAGGTAGGGACTTCATGAGCTTTAAGATAGTAGACCACATCCTTAAGGTGTTGAACTTTAGATATGGGGACTTTAAAGGCCCCGCCGGCTGAAGTTTTGACAACGTCTCCATTTAAAGGGGCACTACCTGTGCTGGCAATAAAGATGGCATCAATACCAGTTGCAGCGGCAGATCTTAGTATGGCTCCAAAATTTCTTGTATCAGTAATTCCATCAAGTAAAACAAATACTGGATTTTGTTTTTTTTCTATGATGGATTCAACTAACGGCTCCATCTCTAGAGTAGCCAAAGCAGCAATTCGCGCTACAGCTCCTTGGTGATTTTTATTTGAAAACCGATCAAGACGTTCCACAGGAACAAAGCTAAAGGCGATATTATTATTGCGTAATACATGTAACAATTGCTCAAAAAGTTTACTCTGGGCTCCCTTTAACAACCATACACGGTCAATTGACTTTCCAGATTTAATGGCTTCTAAAATAGCACGTATCCCAAATATAGTAACTCCTTCCATGACTCAAAAGTACTTTAATTTTTAGTAGCATCTCTTTAAATTTAACTTTTCATGATTTAATAGAAATAAATTAAATACCCTTTTAAACAATGGTACTTAGAACACTATTATGGTTATTTGTACATGTTAAATGATTGATCAATAATATGATAATCATTTTAGTTATTAGCTAGTTTATTTTGGATGTTAAACAATGATAATATGTTAAATAAATAATAGTCGCATAATTAAAATAAACTAATGAGTTTATTGTTGTCTTTTTTAACAGTTATATTTTATTTCAAAAGAACTTAAAGATTTCGTGACGCTCGTCAAATATAATATTTAGCAAAAAAATAAACTTATTTTAATCTGACTCACATGTAATAAAATTAAAGAACAAAATATTTTTTTGATTATTACGAAAAATTTCAAAGTATGGGTTTGAAACCCCAGAAAAATATTCTACATTTGCACGCCCATAAAAATGGGAAAATAGATATTATATATGCCAACTATTGCACAATTAGTACGAAAAGGAAGAGTCAGTATTACCAAGAAGAGTAAATCGGCTGCTT
>MEHZ011470081.1_pt1 | contig 24137 bp, 23 predicted proteins | sample 897221 | NCBI WGS metagenome assembly MEHZ01 (sample SAMN05514161, study PRJNA337945) | marine metagenome | isolation source: marine surface water | place: Arctic Ocean | collected 2007-12-13
GGCGCCCAGGTCGTGACTTGTGCCGCGAGCAAGCAGCTCGGTAGCCGATTGTCCGTGTGTTGCGATTACATCGGCGGGCTCGGACTGCGTCTCTTCTCGGTGTATACACACGACCATGTCGAGCAACGCAGCCCGCTCAGCGATACGAGCCAGCCGTTCCAGACCTAGCTCCTGTACCGAGTGTGCGCCGTAGCCGACGGTTACGCAACTGTCTGGGCCCTGGTTCAGCAGCCCTAGTTCGTCGATGGCATCGAGTCGGACGGCCAGAGCGTCATCATCGAGCACGACTACCAAAATCAGTCCCGCCGTCACCTGAACGCGAGCTCCGGTAGGTGCCGCCGCATCGACGATCGATTGCTTGAACAAGTACCTCTCGGTCCTGGTGACGACACTGCTCTGGTGCTGATCACACATGGCAAGCGTCGCACCGACAGTTACGTCGCCTTCGGTCATCTTCGCTTCCAGGGGCCACATCACTTCTGTGAGCCACGGCATAAGTGGCATGCCATCGCCAGCGGAACGCAACAACGTCATTGGGCCTTGGCCGTTCGCATTCACCAACGCAGGCATCAGACCACCGACTCGGGTGACCGATTCTGACGGTTCGCCAAGTGCAGATTCGGTGCTCACCGCAACGATGCCCCCATGGACATCGATGTCGAGGCGACCGACCGCTGATCTACCGCACCGAACTCTCCCGATCCGCAAAGGAAGCGGTCCTGTGTTGGGTCTGAGATCCTCGTGCTGAACGCCGAGCGCGAAAGAAGCTGCAGACAGCAGTGCTCGATACCCAACGGAGCGCAGCTGAACCAGACCACGAAGCTACGGAGAAGGCTGCGCGCCGCAAGAAGTTCACAGCTGCTAAGCGGGAGTTCCTGCGGCGGTCGATGCGCGGATCGCAAGCACAGTGCAGACATATGGGGCGATCTACCTTCGTTCCGACGGTGTTCGAGCCGTAATTGGCCACCGCCACGAGTCAAACTGACCCGCCAAATGTGGGACCTAAACGAACTCAATCCCGATCCGGCTGGCCGTCTCCATGTCAAGTCAGCACACGCCTCCACCCACTGAGGCTGCCGCCATGCAGCCGCTACCCATGCGCAGCATCGAGCCGGGTACCAAAAGCACCCACCGGGTGGTTAGCGTTGTGCTGTTCAGACTTTTACCCCCCCTCCCTCCTTCGCGCAGGACCGCCGCTACCAACGGCTCCTGCTGATCATCGTGATGCTTGCCGTTACAGCGTTCGGTTCGCTGATGACGTTGATCACCGTCGCGCTCGACGACATCGGTGCTGACCTCGGTGCTTCGCGGGTAACCATGACATGGGCCATCACGGGTCTCGTGCTCACGATGGCTGTGGCGACGCCAATGGCAGGCACGTTGGGCGACGTCCACGGCCACCGAAAGGTCTTGCTCATAGGTCTGATTGGGGGAGCCGGAGCGACGTTGCTGTCTGGCCTTGCGTGGAACGCAGCGTCGCTCATTGGGTTCCGGGTGTTGTTTGGACTGTTCGCAGCATGCGTGAATCCCAACGCCATGTCGCTCATGATGCACGCGTATGGCCCAGAGCGACGAGCGACTGCAGTGGGTTGGTTTCAATTCGCCGTCACGGGCGCTCCAACCATTGGGCTGGTAGCTGGTGGGCCACTTATTGATGCTGCTGGCTGGCGGGTTGTCTTCTTCTCGTTCGCAGCGGTCAGCCTGGTGGCGTTCGCTGTTGGGCTCCCATTCTTGCGACCGATTCCACGCGAAGAAGGTCGGGCGCTGGACGTCAAGGGTGCGCTGGCACTCGCAACAGGTGTTTTGGGAGTGCTGCTAGCGATCACCGAAGTACTCCGTGGGCCCGGCGTGTTGCTTGCCATGTACGTCGTAGGCGCAGCAATCTCGTTCTCCTTGTTCGTCCATATTGAACGAACAGTGACTGCGCCCATGCTGAAGCTCGACTACTTCCGGCGCCGGAACTTCACCATGCCGCTGCTCTCCGCCGCAGCGGTCCAGTTCGCGTACATGGGCGGCTTTGTAATCACCCCTGCATTATTGTCTCGCCGATACGGGTGGGCAACAGGGGCTATTGCGCTGCTCATGATGCCCCGCCCTGGGGCGTTCAGCCTTGCGTCGCTTGCCGGTGGCTGGCTTCCTCAACGTATTGGGTTCCGCTGGCCGGTGATATTTGGCGCACTCTTCATGAGCGCCTCGATGGTCCTCTTCGCGTTTGCTGCTCCGACCACAGGTGCAGTTGGTATCGCGTTGATCATCGGCGGACTCGTTCTGTCGGGCGTTGCATCGGGGGTGTCACAGCCAGCGATCGCGGCCTTGTCGGTTGACTCCGTCGACGAAGGCGACATGGGCATTGCTAACGGTATGAACCAGCAAATGACCTTCGCGGGCATCGTGGCTGGCATTCAGACCATGAACGTCTTGATCGGCGACAGCGACGCCAGCGGCCGATTCGTCGCCACCTATCTCGTAGGCCTTGGCGTTGCGCTCCTCGGACTCGTCGCCGCATGGCGTATCCAGGGGTAGGACCGAGGTTTAGGTCTTGCTTGCCTTTTTGACCTTTTTGGACTGTCGCTTCTCTTTGGCAGTCTTGGCCGCAGGCGTCTTTGCCGCTCGCCCACCCTTGTCTTTACCAGCCATGTCGGCCTTTCCCCAGCTCGACCAGAGATGCCAGCCAGGTACCACTGTCTCACAGTTCCCATGATGAGGCACAAAAGGGGAGTAGTCGGCTCATCGGCGAACCGCGAGTCGGAGCGCCCTGACGGATAGTCCACAGATAGTTAGCTGTCACCCAATTTCAGCGTGTTGTAACGACAGTTGGCGGATCACAACCATCGGCTCGTGAAGCAGACGGCGCGTGATCTGATCAGAAGGATCGTTGGCGATCGCGAGAAGCTCGAACGCATATTCGGGTTCGTCCGTTATCGGAAGGCGGTTCGTCGCCATCCCGCGCCGACGGAGGCGATACGTACTGGGCTACCGCGACGGGTCGCCGCCGTGCGGCGGGGTTGCATCTGTGTCTTGGTGGCGTAGGCTCGGATCAGGCGAGGGCAAGCTGTTCTCGCCTACGTTGCTCTGGACTCTGGTTGCGTGTCGAACCTCCTGGAGACGCAACGTGCGCCGCCCCTTGACTGACGCATAGTCATCCTCGCAGTGGCCGATGCTGGCCCATTGCGGCCCGTCGGTTTTGGGTTGACACGACGTGGCCTGGTCTCAGATCCGGTGCGAGCAGATGGCAATCGACAGCCGGAACGGCCGATCACTATATGAGAATTCAAGTCAATGCTCACAGCAGCGTCGACGGAAGCGACACCCTAATCGAGGTGATCGAAGCGACGGTTCAAGCTGGGCTCGATCGCTACGGCGATCGGCTCACTTGCGTCGAGGCCCATCTCAGCGAGCAATATCGCACAAAGAGCAAGGACACGTGCTTGCTCGAAGCCCGGCCCATTGGCATGAAGCCTGTCGTGGCCACCGGCACCGGGGAAACCATTGAGCTGGCATGCCATGACGCAACCCAGAAAATGCAAAGCCTGCTGAATCGGATATTCGGAACGAATCGACGCAGGCGACTCAGACGCAACCATCCGTCAGAACCGCTCCTGACGCGCTGCGTCTCGGCCGTTTACACCGTTAGCCGGGCTGAGGAACAACGACTGAAATCCGAGCTTGGACGCATTGGTGATTCTCCGAGTCGTAGAGCCGCACTCTTTACCGACGTCAAGACCCGGCTTGGTTCTTCGGTCGCTTCTCAACTCTGGTGGAGCGCCTTCGCTGCCCAGGACACTCCCGAAACCTGACTAACTCGCATCACCCAGCTACCTCGTATCACCCACCCAGAAAGCAGAACCCCATGAATATTCTTGTTGCCGTCGACCAGGAACCGGAGTCAGCAGAGGCAGCCGCGGCTGCGAAAAGCTTCTTCGGTGACGATCACCACTACATCTTCTTGAGCATCGCCGACTTCGTAACCTCGGCCGCATTTATGCGAGTCGGTTACTCACTCCAAACAGCCGGGCTTGCCGACGAGATCGAAGTCCACGCTCGCGAAACTGCCACAGCCGCTGCTCAAAAACATGCCGAACAAACCGGTATGCCGGACCGCGAGATAGCGATCGAGGTCGGGAGTGTCGGTCGCACCATCTGTGAACATGCCCTGACAAGTGAAGCGGACATGATCGTCATGGGCTCGCGCGAGCGCTCGCTTTGGGATCGGATCTTTGACCCATCAGCGGGACGCTACGTAATAGACCACGCGCCCTGCCCGGTACTCGTCGTCCGATAAGACAGGACGAGATCCTTGCCGAGCGAACAACGTCGACGAGAGGCACGCGAGCACCGCCGCACCGACCGTAAATTGGCCGCTGCTGGTGGTCTGGCCACCGCTCTCGTCGGGTTCAGCGGAATGGCCATTGTTGGTACCGCGAGCGAACTCGAGGCTCGGCGACTGATCGACGCGGTCCTCCCCACGGCCCGATTTGCCGCATCTGCATACATCGCAGTCGGCGCAACCATCCTGGCGCTGATGCTGACGCTGATCACCTTCAGCATCACCCATGAACTCGAGTTCACTACGAGCCATTACCGAAGAATTCGCGATGTTGCTCACCTGACCACCGCCGCAATTATTGCATCGGTGATACTGCTCATGTTCCTGAGCTTCCCTCTCGGTGAGGCCGAGGTCAACCGCGGGTGGTACCAGTGGGTCTACTACGGCGTCCTCATCGGCGGCGCCGTCACCGGAGGCGTTTTCATTTCCACGGTGTTGATGCTGTACTACTCGGTGCGCGAACTAATCGGTGTCGCCGAAGACGCCACCGGAAGCACGATGGTGATCACATCCCACGAGCCGGACTGACCAGATGCTGCAAGTAGTTGCCATCAAAACCTGGCAATCGAGCAGCGCGTCGCCGAGTAAACACGAGGCCTCGAGGTCGGCGGACATCTCCTCAAGTCCACGACACGAGAGAGTTTCTGGCAGCCGCAGAGACCTGAGAATCTTTCTCAGGAGCGGACGAACCACAAGCCTGCACATACACCAATGAAGGAGCCCATAATGGCCGACGCGACCTACGCGGTCAGCGAGATAGCTGGCACGTCACCCCACAGGATTGACGCCGTAATTGAGAATGGCGTGACGAAAGCGGCTGACACGTGCGGCGTCTCGACTGGTTCGAGGTCACCGATATTGGCTGGCGACTCGGAACTGATGACGGACCAGTGCAGCACTACCAGGTCACGCTCAAGGATGGCTTCGGCTACGACGACTGACCCAGCGAGGCGGGGGAGCAGCGATTGGTTCGGACCGAGCAGCGGAGTCCAAAGAAGCAACCCCACGACGGGGCCCTCACCAACCAACGTTGGCGGGAAGCGCAAGAACATCGCCACACCGGGTCAGCGGCTTAGGACCTTCGGCCCTGTCTCCATCAACTGGGTCGAGACCACAATTGGGCCCTTGACCTTGATCGCCGTGCAACCCACTCGAGCAAGACGACAACAAAACGATAAGAACACGAATGAAGGAGTCTCGCATGAGCGAGCTGACGAAGGTAATGATCCAGAACGCAATCGGCACTGACGTGTACTCGTCGTCGAGCGCTGGCCGCTCGACGACGGGTGTAACGGTTACTACCGAGGCATCTGGTGCAATTAGCCATACCCAAGATCCTGTCCCGCTGCTGGCTTCGGCCAGGTGCAGCCCGACCGAAAGCACCGGTTTCGTGACAGCGTCTCTCGCCGGAACAGAACCGGTCGCCACCGCCGATTTCCTATCGCCGGCGGAGTTTTTGGCCGACATTGAAGTTGCGGTCAACGATCGCACGTGACATCTGTTCGACCCCGATTGCAGCTCGTGCACGCCGCTTGAGCCAGGCACAAGCGAAGACTCAAGGCGCGGCCAGCCAATCCACAGCCAGAGGCGCTGAAAGCTCAGACAGCTAAACCTGCGAATATTCTTGTTGCCATTGACCTTGACGCCACTCGGAGACTCAACGTAGCCAAGCTTGCTTCGATGGATGGTCATCGACAGGGGAGAGGCGGACCGTTTCCGTGTCTGGCCTAGCGATAATCACCGAGGCCGGCATTAAAGAGAAGGACCGAGCCTGTGTGGAGCCATGTCCGGTGCAGTGCATCTACGAGTTCGGCGCGATCTACTCGGCCGACAACGTCCCCGACGGCACCCCACGTAGTAACTACAGCTCCGGTGACCCGCACACCGGACACGACCACCGGTACTTCATCGAGCTAAGCCGCAACGTCTTCGCTGACTAACGATCTCGTGTCGCCTCACCCAATCAACACCAGCAACCAAGGAAATCATGACAACATCATCTTTCGCCACGACGGCTAGAGCCGACGAAGACCTCATTGCAGGCCAACTGGATTGGCCCACGTGTTTCCGCTAAATCGACCGCTTTGCATGGTCCCGACGAAGCTGACTGGCGGGCACGTCGACATGTGGAATCTTGACGACCGAGTCTGGGTCATAGGCGTACATATCGCTGGTACGTCCCCTGCCGACCAATTCGCCAGTAATCACCGCGACACCCAAAACAACATGGAACATCGTCTCATCCGTGCGATGCCTTCCCGATCCTCGACAGAAAGCGGACCAGCGGCTGCCAAAAGCACGCGCCGTGAGCCGGCCTCGGCTGCCCGGGCAGGTTGCCGACAGACGTTTACGCTACTCAAAGTTGTGACTCGTAGCGATTGCGCAGGAACGCTATTTCTGAGGCTCCGGGATCGCTAAGTTCTGTCGGCGAAAGCCGATGATGGCCATGATCGGCAAACAGATGCACAATGTTGCCAGAATCAACCACAGGACCCTCTTCCCTCTAAACCGGATAATTCACGTGTAACGGGAAACGTCAAGTCCGAACACGATGACCCAACAATGACGCAGCCACAGCAAATGCCGACACAACCAGGGTCCAACACAAGAGCTGCAGAGCCCCTGCGGCCACGTCCAGCCGCCAAACCGCAAGGAACCGCCGAACCGGCCGTCCCTATAATGACTCCAACACACGGATAACTGATATTATCCGTGTCGGTTGGATCGTTATAGATCGACCAGGACCGTCACAAAGGCGCCGATTCTTGCGTCATGCGGTGTCCCGCACCGCAAGAACGTACTTGGTTCTCACGGTCGCCATCGGACCACGCAGAACACCAGCACAGGCCGAGAGCCAGAATCCGCCGCTCGAGCTCAAAGCGCAGCAGGCCGGCCCTTGAAAAAAATGCGATTGGTTGCGGTGGCACCTTCCTGCAACACGGCGTCAACGACGAAGACGTTTGGCAGCGAGTTGTCGACATAACGCTCGAAGCCCACGGCCGGATCGACATCCTGGTGGACAACGCAGGCGTCTTGCACCAGGCGGAGTTCATTGACCACACGTTCCACGACTTCCGCCGTCTGATCGACATCAACACCATTGGTGTATTCCTCAGCATGCAAACCGTGGCACCGGCCATGACTGCTCAGGAGTCGGGATCGATCGTGAACATCTCCGCTATCACCGCACGAGTGGGTGCACCGAACTCGATCGGCTATGGCGCCTCGAGGTTCGCCATCACTGGCATGATCGAAACCAAGTTGTTCCACGAAGTGGCCAGCCACGACGATGCCCGGCTTGAGAAGCTGGCCAACTCGACGCCCTGTAAGCGCTCAGCGGACCCCAAGGAAATTGACATGCTGGCGTTGTTCCCCAGCTCAGACGAGTCGAACTTCAACAGTGGAACCGGGTTCGTCGCAGATGGAGCAGTAACGGCAGTCTGAAGCTGGTCGAATCATGGTTGAACGACGCTGACGACCTAACGACCTAGCGACATGACCCACCCGTTGTGATCACCGAGAAGACGCCTGCATCTAGGATCGCTTTATGGACGACGTCATAGATTTCCGGTTTCGGCCTATTGGAGCCCAGAGCTGGACCAGAGACACCACCCATCATTACCTGCAAAAGATGATGCTCGAACCCACACCTTCCTTTGAACAGCAATCAACGGAGCTGATGTTCGAGGAGATGGAGTCGGCTGGGATTGCTATCGGGGTCATCGGCGTGCCAGGGCCGACCAGTATTCGGGGCCTTGACCCCAAGGGTTCAGACAGCGTCGAAGAGCTCGTAGCCGCGTACCCGGGCCGCTTCGTCGGGTTTGGAAGCGTCGAACCCAGCGATGTGGAAAGCGCGGCGCTGCAGATCAGCAAGCTCGGCGCCGCAGGCGTGAAGGGCGTGACGATCGACCCATCGACTGCAGGAGTCAGCCGACAGTTCCATGACCGGTCGCTGTACCCGCTGTATGAAGAAGCTGCCGCCCAAGGGATGCTGGTCACTACCACCCAGAGTTGTCTGCTGGGACCGTACATGGACGACTGTCGACCCGAATATGTGGATCATGTTGCGACCGATTTCCCCGACCTAACCATCGTGATACAGCACGGTGGTTGGCCCTATGTACGGGAAACCATCGGTGTGCTCTACAAGCAGTCCAACGTCTTCACCGTGCCAGGCCAGTACATGCACTACGACTTCCCCGGATCGGCGGACTACGTGCATGCGCTCCGTCGACAATGCAGCACACAGATCCTGTTCGGCTCTGTCTACCCCAACTGCGGTCCCCTCACTGACCTACGCGACATCGTCAGCTCTTGGGATCTGCCACCGGAGATTGAACGCAACTACCTCCACGACAACGCCGCACGGGTCCTGGGCCTGTGAACCGCACGTCGGGGATGGGAGGCGTCCAGGTATGGCCTCGCGCAGCGTTTCCATTCCAGGCCGAACAATCAGCCGCATCACCCCGAGTTCGAGTTTCCGCGGCGCAAGCTCGTATCCGGCCTGATGCGCGTTGGCACAGGCCGAGGACCCGTGCGGCGGTACCCACATGAAGGTCGTCGTCATCGGCGCAGGAATCGTCGGCCTCTCGGCAGCACTGACGTTGTGTGAGCGCGGTGTAGACGTCGTGGTGCTCGAACGAGGCGCGGTCGCTGGCGAGGCTTCAGGTCTCAACGCAGGCATCATCGGCGGCGGTGGATGGGGCGATCACCCCGACATCGATGTCGCGCTCCGGATGGGCAGCCGGGATCGGTACATTGACTTGTCAGAGAATCGTGGGCATCAGATCGGCCTCGACCAGACCGGCACGCTCACCCTGATCCGCACCGAAGACGAATGGAACTGGGCCAAGGCGACCGTTGAAGCCGATCAGAGCGCCGGGCACTGCTATGAGTTGCTCAACTCAAACGAACTCGTCGACCTCGAACCGGCTGCCGATCCTGAACTTATTGGAGCCATCTTGGACCCACTGGCGACTCGGGCTGAACCGGTGGCGTGGTGTCGAGCCTTTGCCGCGGAAGCCGTTCTCGCTGGGGCGGTCATAAAGACTGCTAGTGCTGTCACCGCAATGCGACCGGTTGTCGGTGGTGGTTGGGAAGTGCGTGCTGGCGAACGGTTGTTCGCAGCGGACGCGGTGATCATCGCCGCTGGCCCGTGGTGTGCCCCGATCGGCGCGATGGTCGGTATCGATGTGCCCATAGTCGCCGTGCGCGGCCAGATGTGGGCGTCGGCGCCGCAGCCTCCAGTTCTGCGCCACGCGATCGCCGCAGCCGAATCATCTCACGCCTGGAGTGGTGAGCACCCGGGCAGCCACAGTCCCCCTCATCTGACTCACCATCTCGACGAACGTTTCACCAGACATCTCTACGGCCGCCAACGCGCAAACGGTGAAATTGTTTTCGGCGGCGACCGGGTACTGACCAGTGATCGCAACGTCGATGACGAGGGCATCGCCGTCAACCACCGACATGTTGGCGAGTTGCTGGCAATGGTCAGCGTGTTGCCTATCGCCAGAACCTGGGCTGGCATGATGCCGTTCACCCTAGATGGACTGCCTATGTTGGGCCCGGTCCCTGGACACCAAGGTCTGTTCCTTGCCGGCGGCTTGGCGTCGGGTGGCTTTGGTCGCGGTCCAATGACAGGCCAACTGGTTTCCGAACTGGTCATGGGTCAGGAATCTGACTTTGATCTGACGACGGTCCTTCCCGGCGTCCGAGTGCAGCAGCTCGAGGAGTAGCCACCACCACGCGCACCACTCCCCTAGTGGCACACGCTCACGTCTAGGCCCACATACGCGAATCTGCCAGCCAGCGCCAGGACCCGAGTGAGCCAGGCACCGCTGGCGGGCACCTCAGTCCAGGAACTCCAGCACGTTAATGAAGAGGCTGATCGCCATCGACCACACCAACATTTGCTTCCATGGAAACCAGATCCGGAACGCCGGAGCCGACGGCGATTGGTCGGGTCCTTCATCGCCACGGCTTGGCTCCTCACCTACCATTTCACGGATGCGATCTTCGGCGCTCGAGCCTGGGAACAGCCTGGGCAACAGATTGATAACCACCGTCAGAAGAACTGATGCGACGACCGAGTTGATCAGAAAGTTGGCAATCATGTCTCACGAGGTTATCTGTGACACGGGCCTGGCGGCCCATCGGGATTTCGCCTCACACAAACCAGTAGTGGTCCCGTGCCAGTCAGCACGTTGGCCACCACGCCAGCGGGCGCTGCTCTGGTGGGGGAACCCGTCGGTTCGCTAAACGGTTCAGATCCTCGGCCAGGATGAGCCGGGTCTCTGCGGGGTCGATAATCTCGTCGATCCGCATCGTGCCGGCGACGTCGTATGGCGATGTTGTCTCGCCGACCTCGCCAACAAGCCGCTGTCGCTCTGCCTCTCGCTCGGTTTCGTCCTCGATCGCTGCGAGCCTGGCGCCGTAAGCCACGTTCACGCCGACGCCCGGATCCATGAACCCGATCTCGGCACCCGGCCACGAGTAGATGCCATGCGAGGGCATCTGCGAGCCGTTCATTGCCTGCCAAGCGAGGCCAAACGCCTTACGCAGACAGACCGTGAGCGTTGGCGTTGACGCCATCTGCATGGCTTGCATCATGCGCATGCCCCAGTGCAGCATCCGGTTGTGTTCGACCTTGGTACCGACCATGAAACCGGGCACGTCGACCAGGAAAACCACGGGCAGGTTAAACGAATCGCAGATCGTCAGCATCCGAATAATTTTGTGACAGCACTCGGGCGTGAGTGCACCAGCGCCGTACATGGTGTTGTTGGCAATCACACCGACGGAGAAGCCGTCGATCCGAGCCAGCGCGGCCGTGACCTGGCGGGCGTACTGCGGCTGGATCTCCATCACCGAATCCTCATCAGCGATGCGGGCGACAACCTTTCGCATGTCGTAGCCGCGTGTCCGCTTGGCCGGAACCAAATTCACCAAGTCAGGGTCGGCCTCAATCGACGCTGGCCGTTCGCCTCGAGGCGCGATCTGGTGCGCGTTTGAGGGCAGGTAGCTGAGCCAACGGGCAATCGCCGCCCACGCTTGCTCGTCGGTGTCAACACCCAGATCGATCTGGCCCGTAATCTTTGCATGAACATCCACACCACCGACATCTTCAAACGACGTGATCTCTCCGGTGGCGATCTCGAAGACGCGCGGCGATGTCACGGCCAGGCATGAGCCGCGGGTCATGACGACAAAGTCACTCAACGCCGACAGAAACGACGAGCCTCCGAAGCTTTTGCCAACAATGGCCGTCGCCATCGGCACCTGATGACGGCGGCGCGCAGTTTCGAAGAGTTGCCCCGACTCCGAGATACCTTCGGACCCCATGATGTCGGGGATCCGACCGCCGCCGGTCTGGCCAAAGTGCACGATCGGCTGGCCCATAGCAATGGCACGCTCATGTAGTCGCCACTCTTTGCGGGTGCCGACGGTTGAACTCGATCCTCGCATCACCGTGATGTCATCGCCAAACACTGCAACGGGACGACCGTCAATCGTGCCATGACCCCCAATCTTGCCGTCGCCAGGCGTTTGCCCGCGATCCTCGGCTCGCAGCGATTGGCTGAACGTACCAATCTCCCTGAATGAGGAAGCATCGAGCAACCCATCGATCTGCTCGCGAATGGTTCGTTCGCCACGGTCGGCGAGCCGGGCCACCTTCTCCTTCCCTCCCATCTCTGAACGCACGGTGTCAGCCCGCGCCCTGAACTCCTCGATCCGATGTTGCGCTTCCGGTTCGTGAATCTCTGTCATAAATCTTCCCTCTGTTCACAGCGACGTTAATTGTTCAGTCAGCAACGCAGAACATTGGCTGCCAGGTTCAGTTGCGCGCTAAGCGCGACTCGCCGATGTCTGGTCATATATGTCCCCATTGCGCCAGACCAGAACATGGCGCCGCACCAAGATGGGTTCACCAGCCACGAACAAGAACCCGCGATGGCCTTCCGTCGCTGCGCCAACTTCAACGACAGTCGATTCACCTTCGACCCACACAAGCGCTAATCGACGGTTCTCCGCCAGCAGTGCCGAGTCGTGATCGACCCAGCCTGGAGCACCAGCCTGTTGGATCCCCCAAGAGACCTGTCCCTAATCATGGGCGCTACGAGCCGCAGCAAAATGATTTACCGGAGACAACGAGAAGGTCTAGGCCTTACAACCTGGTTCCGCACCCGCCATAGACACCCGAGTAGTTGAGGCCCAATGACCGGGTCACAGCGTTAGGTCCCCAACAGCTAGGTCCGAACGAACTCGGCGCCAATGACCATGCTGCTTGACGTCGACTCTGAGCCGATTCCGCTGAAGAGATAGCCGACAATACCGTCACCACGGTCGTCGCGTAGTGGGACAAATTCAAGGGTTGCATCGTCGAGATCTATCGCTGACCCGTTTGCTGTTGCTCGGCTATCAACACCGAGCGCAGCTGCCCATCGTGCACCCGTCGCCTGGGGATCCCCGCTCTGGATTACGACGCCGGTAACTGCACTGACCTCAGTCGCTGCTGGTTCGACGGCCCAATCCTCCCCCGCCCAGAGCCAGCTATCGACGGGGTCAGCCTCGTCGATCGACAGGATCGCGCTGCCAATGTCCTTGGGGTGCAAATGAAGCCCCCGGATTGCGCTGCCATTGGAACCAGAGGTCCGCGCGTCCAGAATCACCCGGATCCCTTCGGTTTCAAAACCAGGTTCCAGCCCAGCCAGGTCATCAGTCTGGAGCATGACCATGTAGCCGCCGTCACCCGAACGCTTATCAAGCAGACGGCCAGCGGCTGTGCCTCCAGTCGTCGGCGAGACGATCTCGACAAACTGGTCACCAACACAAAACAGCGCATTGTGAAGCCCAAACTCGGCGACGCCGGGGTCTCGAAAGACAACACCAGCGCCAAGCGCCTCGCCAAGCTCGGAAATCGAGGCCTCTAGGTCGGATGCAACATAGACAATCTGGCGCAGACGCAGCATGGAGTAAAGCTACTGTCCAAAATGGTGCGATCACGACAATGTGCAAGGCTGGGCGGGTGGCTGACCCGATCCGAATCACTTGTACGCATGATTGTCCCGACGCGTGCTCCGCTTTGGTCACCGTCACTGGTGGCACAGCAGTCTCGATTACTGCCGACGCCAGTCACCCGGTGACCGGCAGGCATCTTTGCGCCAAGGTTGACCGGTATCTCGAACGGGTCTATGACCCGAAGCGGTTGACTACGCCGCTTCGTCGGACGGGCCCGAAAGGCACCGGTCAGTTCGAGCCGATTACGTGGGATTCGGCGATATCGGAGATCACAGATCGATGGAAGACGGTCATCGCGGATGCTGGAGCGGAAGCCATTCTGCCGTTCTCCTACCTGGGGAATATGGGTGCCTTGTCGGCATTCGGGCCGATGTATGGGCTCTTCAACACCATGGGTGCAAGCCAACTTGAGCGCGGTATCTGTGGTGGTCAGGCACTGGCCATCAACGCAGCGTTGGGAGCGATGCAAGCAGATCCGGAGTTGTTGGTTGATGCGGAATTGATCATCTGCTGGGGCATCGATGTGGTGTCGACGTCGGTCCACACCTGGGACCTGATTCGGGCTGCCCGTAAGAATGGTGCACGCTTGGTGGTGATCGATCCTTACCGGTCAGCAACCGCTCAGCGAGCCGACGAGCATCTCGCTATCACTCCAGGAACTGATGGGGCGCTGGCCCTGGGTCTCGCGAACATCATGATCGCCGAAGGGCTCATGGATCATGATTATGTCGAACGCTTCACGAGCGGTTTCGATGCCTTCCTGCTTGCCACCGCGGAGTGGACACCGGATCGGACCGCGGCTGAAACCGGGTTAACGATCGACCAAATCACGAACCTGGCACGCAGCTATGCCGATGCCGAGCCTGCTGCGATCCGATTTGGTGTGGGCATGCAACGTGCCGCGGGTGCGGGTATGGCCGTTCGCTCGATTCAGTGCCTCCCAGCACTCGCTGGGCACTGGCGTCATCGCGGCGGTGGCATCGTCAACGCGCGAACCATGTCCCTGCTCGGCCGAGAAAAGATGTGGGGTTCGCCCAACCCGAGCACGCGGAGCTTCAACATGATTCAACTTGGCCAAGCGCTCACTGACGAGTCCTTAGACCCGCCGATCCAAGCGCTCATGGTCTGGAACTCGAACCCTGCCGTCATCTCGGGGAACCAGAACAAGATAATTGAAGGGTTACAGCGCGATGACCTGTTCATGGTCGTCCACGATCTGTTCTTGACCGACAGCGCCCGGTACGCGGACATCGTGTTGCCGGCTCCATCCATGCTCGAGCACCAAGACCTAGTCGGCTCGTGGGGCTTCAACTATGTGTCACTCAACCGAGCTGCGATTGACCCGATCGGCGAGTCTAAATCGAATAGCGAGGTCGCCAGGCTGCTCGCTGCGGCCATGGGATACGACGCTCCAATTTTTACGATGAGTGATGACGAACTCATTCGCTATTGCCTTGATGGCTCCGAGGGTGAAGCCAAGGGCGCAACCTATGAGCGGCTCGATTCTGACGGTTTTGTGCGAGTGGAACATCCAGGTGGCGAGGTCCCGTATTCGAACGGCAACTTTGATGGGTCCGCCGATGGCCGGTTCGAGTTCCTCTCCGACAAATTCGATCAGGCCTTTGGCTTGGGTGGCCTACCCCGGTACGTGGCTCCAGCCGAAAGTCCCGTATCGCAGCCCGAGCTGGCACGGCGGTACCCGCTGCGACTCCTCACGCTAAAGAGATCACGCAGTATCAACTCGTCGTACGGTGACCTGCCTGTGTTGCGAGGGTTCGAACCCGACCTTCGCATCGAGATCCATCCTGCTGATGCAGCCTTTCGTGGAGTCGCCGATGGCGATCCGATCGCTGCACACAACGATCGGGGACGCGTGACCGGCCTAGCAACCATCACCGACAAGGTGTCGCCTGGCGTGGTTGTGGTGCCATTTGGTCGTTGGCTCGATGGTGGCCAAGGGGCAAACGCACTTACCAGCGACCGCATCGGCGATCTTGGAGGCGGCCCAACATTTTGTGACGTCCTCGTCGAGGTCAGCGCTCATTCATAGAGTATTTGGCACCGGCTGACCAGACAACAGCCGCTGTCGCCACCCTATTTGGGCTTTGCACCGCCGCCGACACGCAGTATCTCGCCTGTCACCCAGCTCGCGGCGTCTGACGCTAGGTAGACGCAGGCAGCGCCGATGTCCTGCGGTGTACCCAGCCGCCCCATTGGGATGTTCCAACGCTCGAGCACTTGGTCGAGTTCTGACTCGTCGTGGCCAATGGCTTTCAGCATGACCTCGGTCGGTATTGCACCGGGGGCCACGGCGTTGACCCGGATGTTGGGCGCGAATTCGGCTGAGAGCGTCCATGTCACCGAGTTCGTTCCTGCTTTGGACGCGCCGTAGTGCACGCTGCCCGGCACCGGGGCTGAGCCTGCACCGGAGGTGATATTGATGATGGAACCCGTGGTCATATGCCTGGCGGCAGTCATCGACCCGACGAAGACAGCGGTCAAGTTAAGCGCCAGCGTTCGGTCCCATTCTTCTCGGGGAAGTTCCATGGCAGGCACCTTCAACGGTGACCCTCCAGCATTGTTCACCCACACAGTCAACTTGCCGAACTCTGCGACTGCGGCTTGGGCTAGTGCCTCGACGGCATCGTCGTCGGTGACATCGGTGGTGACTGCGATGGCGCGACCACCCGCGGCGATAATCGACGCTGCCACCTGTTCGATCTCATTGGTACGCCGAGCGGCGACCACGACGGCGGCACCGGCTTCGGCGAACGACGTTGCGATACCCTCGCCGATACCCCGACCGCCTCCCGTGACGACGGCAACATGTTCGCTCATGTTGAACAACTCTGGTGTAGTTCGCATTTGTCAGTGTTCCCTATTCTTTGATCGTTTGGTGACTTCGAGGTCGAGTTGAGCCAAGCCCCGCAAGATGAAGCTGGGCTCATAGTCGAACGTGTTTCCGGGGGCGAAGCGCGGGAGCTCAACGCGCGTAAGGAGTTCTTGGAAGGCAACCCGGCCTTCGAGTCGGGAGAGCGGAGCCCCAATGCAGAAATGGTGGCCCTTGCCAAAGGAAACATGATCGTTCAGGTTCTCCCGTGTTGGGTCAAATGTTTCGGCGTCGGCGAACACGGCACCATCGCGGTTCGCGGCGCCGAAAATCACCCAGACCGTTGATCCTTCAGGGATGGAAACGCCATCGATCTCGGTTTCGGTTTCGGTGGTGACAAAGCGGAACATCCCCTGGTTCGGGGACGAGAGCCGCAGCCCTTCCTCGACCAAGCCGTTGATATGCCCGTCGACATCTTGCTCGATCGTCGCCCACACGTCGGGATGGTCGATGAGAAGGCGCATCGTTTCGTTCAGGAACTTCGTGGTTGTCTCGTTGCCTGCCACCATCAGCTGCTTGATGATGCTGTACACCTCGGGAAACTCAAGTTTGCGAGTCTCTCCGGTTGGCGTATCGGGATCATCGAAGTCGGCGTGGGCTAGGTCCGACAGAATGTCCTGGATGGGGTTCGCAAGACGGTCCTCGTAGGCGCCGTGCCAATAGGTTTGCGCTGCTAGTTGCGCTCGTGCCGCCCCAAGCCGAGCCTCGGCCGAAGGTTCGGTTCCGAGCGCCACATTAGACGCCTCCGACCACACCTTGATCTCGTCCACTGTCTCCGGTGACATGTTCAACGCGTGATGAATGACCCGCACCGGAAGAGACACCGCGAAGTCCGCATGGAAGTCGATGGGGCCGTCGTCGGGGAAGGCGTCGATCAACTCCACAGCGATCCTACGGACCGTTTCCTCGAGCGTTGCGATGCGGCGAGCAGAAAACGTGCGGGACACCAGCTTGCGGTACCTCGTCTGGAGCGGCGGGTCCACGGTCAGCATGGTTTCGGCCCGAGGCCAGCCAGTCGCCATGATCTCGGCGACCTGATCCATCACCTCGCTCGAACCTACTGTTTTGACGTTCGAGCCGACTGACGAGAATGTTGTCGTGTCCCGCAAGATGCGGTTCACGACGTCATGGCGTGACGCGAAGTACATACCCGTCTGTTCATGGTGAAAGATCGGTCCGTGGTCGCGTAGCGCTGCGTAATGAGCGAACGGACACTGTTGCACCTCGGGGTCCATTGGATGGTACGTGCTCAGCTCGATCGCGCTCATGAGATGGGACCTTAACTTGCTCCGTTAGAACGCAGGGTTGCGTTGTCGCTCCGCCTAGGTGTTGGCCAAACTGGCCCGCCGCTATGAAGGAGTGAGACAGCAATAAGGGTCGAGGGTCGGCCGGTATTCCAGCCGTGAATGGCACAAGAAAGATGTCGCACATCGCTGGTGTCGGGTGTGGCCGTTCGTCTGTAGCGAAGATCACATTCCTGACGTCGGCGACTACATGGTGTACGAGATTGCTGGCAAGTCGTTCCTTGTAGGGCAAAACGCGCCAGAAACCATCAAGGCGTGCTGGAACCCGTGCCTGCACCACGCTCATCAACTCAAGGACTCTGATGGACAGTGCGTGCAAATCTGACGCCCGTTGCATGTCTTTACGTGGCATCGAGACGGGACATTCTCGCGTGCCCTTGATAGCGGGGACTTCTCTCAATTGATCGAGCGAGCCGAAGCAGGCGAGTTCCAACGGCACCGTTGCGTTGATCGCTCCACGGGAGCGACTCACCGGTTTGGCCCGGGCGTCTCGGTTAGATCACTTCGGCGAGCTCATCGAAAGCTACCGCCAGGCGTAGGTGTTGGTGTCGGTAGGAGAGCCCTCAGGGCAGATACCAACGGACGGCAAGCAAGCTCACTTCTGACGGGAACCAATAGGCAACAAAGGAAGCGAAGTCAGCTCGGTTGCGACGATTCACCCGCACAACCTCGTTTCTCGGTGCCGATCCGTCAACACACCGAGGCATCACAGATTGATTACAACGTTTGGACCGCGGTCTTCGATGTCGTTGATGCGGGCAATGGTCCGGTTTTCTGTGTACCGACGGTAGGCGCATCTCGGCACCGAAATCGTCGCTAGATGACCATTTTTATGTCGCTTGCAATGCCCCTCATCTTTCGCGGGGCTTTTCACTCCGTTACTCTCAATGACCTAAACGGGCATTAGCCCTCGAGGATTTGGAACACCGACACTGAGTCGGTGTTACCGCCGTAGTCGGTCACGATCAACTCCGTGTGCAAACCAGTGCCAGGATCGAGCGGGACGAGCTCATATGTCAGGTCTTGCAACCGAGCGAATAGTCCGGCCTCGCTCAGGGTCAACCACTCGCTTTCGCCGTTGGGGTACTGATTCAAGACGATCGGGAACATGAGCCCCTCGGGGTCAGCGGTTAGCTCGCCCACCGTTCCATTCGTTGGCTCGATCGCATAGTAGACCTCGCTCACGATGTTGCCCTCGAAGTCGAGGACCAGATTCAAGATGACATCGACCGGGTCCGCGCCCTCTTCGGCATCCTCTGCGAAGTACCACATCGGGACGTCAAAGAATAGGAGCTCTCCTTCTTCGTCATAGCTGAAATCTAGATACGCAAATTCGGTATCGATGCCGTCAGAGATCATCAGAACGGTCAGATCATAAAAGCCGAACACGGTCGTCTCATCGATGAACTCAGCGTCCTGTTCACCCAAGAAGATGATCGAATCGTCGGTTTCATCGAGCACTCCATACAACAGCGTGGCGTCAACAACGAACTCGGCCGCTGTCGCATCGAACGTCGCGAACATCGACAACCCCTCGTCGTCGATCGTGACTTCAACGCCATCGCTAGTCTGGACAAACGATGCCTGTTGATCTTGTGGAATCGCATCCCCAGCCGTGTAAAACGACGTCAACAGGTCTTGCCACACCGGTATGTCGTCTAGGAAAAGATAGCCCTGGCGGAAGTATTCACGATTCGCAGGGAAGTAGACGCTCAGACCGGTCGCCGCAGCCGAAGCCGGGCCAGTGCTGTTCGCTATCACCATGTCGCTAAGAACTTCGTTGACTCGTCCGGCGCTCGCTGCCAGCTCAGGGCTGGACTCGCCCAATATCCGGACAAAGTCTCCGAGGTCAATTTGATTAGATTCCAGCTCAGGATCGGGGTTGGTGGCAAACTTCAACGCACCTGCCTGTGCTGTCGCCAGCAGTCTTGCGTTCGCCCCGGGCTCTTCGATCAGCGGCGCAGCCAGATCGTCGAGCGCCTGCTCAAGCTCACCCATGGCTGAGAGATCCAACAACGACAATGTGATGTCGTAGCCCGTTTGCTCGTCAGCCGCCTGCGCTACGAAACCATCGATAATTGATGCACCAAGCTCTTCGGCCGTTTGGTCAGGCTGATCGGTGAGCGCCTGCAGCGCCATGTAGTTCCAGCCATGACCCGGCTCGAGTTCTTCGGACGCAAGCATGAAGTCGGCGTGCTCTGCCATCGTCGTCGCAACCTCATATGAGGCCATCAGGCAGGCATCGAAGCCGACGAGGTCAACCGAGTCGAGGCCCGCAGCGGCAAGTCCCATCTCGAACGCCTGATCGATGTCCGCCAAATCCAAGATATCGAACCCATCCGTCTCGTCGGGGCCGACGCCAGGCCATCCGGCACCATGGTTCCAGAGGATCGTTGCGTAGCGCTTTGCGGGGAAGTCCGCAATCGTCGATGCAATGAAGTTGGCGAGGACCTCTGGATCGCCGGTATTCAGCTCGCCGACGGCTAAGCCATCGCCCAACTCATCTTTGTCAAAGTAGAAAATGCGCGTGTCCTCGAAGTTTGCGATCCCGTTCATCTCTTCGTCGAGATATTCGGGTGCCCGATCGACCAGAGCAACGACGTTGACAGCGTCGTTCGAATCGACGGCGGCCATTTCCAGCAAGTCGATCACGGCAAATGGCTCGAGATCGTTGTCGCCCATCACGTAAATCATGACGGTCCACTCATCGGTGGGCTCGACCGTATCGCTAGGAGCAGAATCGCCTTCGCCATCATCGCTCTGGGTTGCCTCGGCGTTGGCTGCTGCGGGCGTTGACATCGGCGCGGTTCGCGCTGAGGGCGTCGCCGTGGGAGCAACGGCAGGAGCCAGCGACGCGGCTTCGGACGGTCCAGGAGCGATGTCAGATCCTCCGCCGCACGAGACCGCAACGAGCGCTACCAAAACCAGTATTGCTGCGACATAGCGCATTCCAACGACCGAACTGTGACCGCCTAGACGCACTCGGGTCCCTAGATAAAAGTTCCGTGTCAACATGATGCCCACCGTCGTGTCGTCCAGAGCCGTGAGCTTAACGCTGTGCCGCTCGGACTGCTTTTTCCATCGTGTAGCGCTGAAATTACCGCCGATGACGGCTACGGCCAGGAGTTCCATGGATGGCAACGTCGTGGACAGGGCCGCTGCGTGATCACAGGCGTCAGCCCAAATGCCATTCATTTGACCGGCTCGATGATCAGATCAGGTTGACAATATTTTGGACTTCAGAGGTCGTGGCTGGATGGTCGACGGACCAGAGCTACTCCAGCACTTCACCCTCAGCCACTCCGGTTTATCTCCGACTGACCATCCGGCTTTCTCCCCATCAAGCGTGCCTATTGGTTCGTCGGTGACCGCCCCGACCCTGCGTCATTGGGCAGAGAAATAAGCTTGAGCGTCGACCCAGACTAGATCGGCAATCTCGGCTCCGATGACGCGGCCTGCAATGTCGTCCACCTCGACGTGGATGCCACCGTAGAGACGCGACTCTCCAGCCTCATCAGCTGCATCGCGGTAGGTCGCCCATTGCAACTGCATATCGGCCGAGGGGCCCTCTTCATGAATGAAGGAGCCCAATGCAATGTCGTGGGTGAACAGGCCGCCAGGGAAGAACTCCGATCCCGTCGCTGCCGTGAGAACATCAGCGGCCGCACGGCTGAAGCCGCTATGGCCTGACACATAACCAGCGAATGCCGGGCTCACGAAGCTATCGCTCTGATAAGGAAGCCAGTCGATCGCCTCGCGCCAACCAACACCGACTAACTGCGATTCTGGCGCCATCACTGGACCCATAAACGTTCGCACCGCGGTCGCTCCAATACTGAGCCCTTCATGACGGCCACCAACAGCAGCGGTCTGTTCGGTCACGACCTCAACAAGGCCTGGCGTAGCCGGCAGGCCACCCTCGTTGTTGGTCCCGAGGTAGCGGATCATCGAAATCGGTCGTGGATAGTCATAGGCGCGCTTCGCGCCCCAAACGGCAATGGCGGTGTCATGGAGCGCAGCATTGAGTGTGAACAGCAGCCGCAGATCCCATTCGAGGCGGCTCAGCGCCAGACCCTGGCCGCCCCAACGCAGATCCTCCGCATCCAGCAGATCCGACGTCCGCATGGCGAGCGTGTTCCAGTGCCCTGGAGGTGTTTCGCTGTCGGGGCCATCGGCCCAGAACTCGGCGACAGCACGTGCGTAGTCGCTCCGGGGAACCAAGTTTGTTTCATACCGAACACCGGTGACCGGGTTCTGGACCCGGCCCGTGCCGTTGGACTGTCCGAGCGCATTGTTACCAATCGCTCCAGGGCTGATGTCGATGACTTCTGCTCCGGTGTCTCCCCCAATCGTGTCTGAGTACGCAACGACATCAACTGCGGCTCGCCGGAACTCGGCGTCGGTATCGCTGTTCAGCAATGGAGGTGGACCCGGATCGATGGTCACACCACGCTCATCGGCCGCTGGCAACGCAAAGGAAGTAACGCTTCCCCAATTCGGTCCAATAAAGACCTGCGCTCGGTCTCCTTCGCTCTGCCCATTCTGGGTCGAGCGCAGGGGCAGCTGGAGGGGTTGCCAGCGGTTCGGATCCACCATGACAATTTCATCGCTGGCCACAAGGAGTGGAGGGTTCACGGGTTGGTAGCTGAGATCCAGATAGCGGGCGCTCTCAAGGGAGCCGTCGGTGCCGCCAAACTCAAGTGCACGCTCGGCAATTGCGACGCCGATTGCCCCAAACGTTCCTGCCTCTGGTTCAACCGCAGGGTCCAGACACAATGCAGCGGTCAATTCATCAAACGCAGCGAGCGACTCTTCGGCTCCAACTGCAGATGCGTAACGGTCGCTCAAAAGCCGGTGGGCCGCAAAGGAGATTGCCTCGCGTATTGCGCCAACTCGGTCATCCTCGGCCACCGTGACGCTTTCTCCGCCAAAATATGGTGTCGCTCCTGGAGTGTGCAGCGCCCACGCGTCCCACATCACCGCTGACAGGTGCCAGAGGTTCCGTGAATGCACCGTCGGTGCAGGGAAATCACGTCGAATCGCATCGAGGTTTGCTTCGATCCAAAGGTGAGGGACCGTCGAACCTTTTGACGCAACAGTGCGACACTGCTCTACCACATCAAACGCGCCATCCTCGCTGCGCGACTGTTCAGTCGACCCGCAGCCAGCGAACGAAGCCGCTACCAGAGCGAGTGCAACCGCTATCCAGCCGGAGCGGGCCAGTCTGAGGGCCATGTTCCGTCGAGGGTCAGGCACGGGGTTTCCACTGGCGCTGAATCGCTGCGACCAGCACGACGGAGCCGCCGTTGACATTGAAAGACAGTATCCCTTGTTGCTGGCTGAGGTGATGACTAACGAGCTGCAATGCGGAGTTGGCGCTACGAACAAACCCTTGGGCACCTTCGAAGTCTTGTGACGAGCCCATCCTCGCAGCCTTTTGAAAAGCAACGGCAACGACCTCTTCGTGAATCTGCATGTTCTGTTCTCAACTACTAAGAACGAGAACAACGAGCGCTGTGGCCATGGCCCTAATGGCGATCTGTGGATGCATCGTGTGGTTTGTTGAGCGAAACATGGAGAGACAGACTACTCCAGCCCGCAACGCTTGCAGTGTGAGCGAATACGCGCCTTTTCGCGACCTTTCTGGCCTGCGCCTCTGTCGTCGCTACCGAACTCCGAAGCCAATCGTTTGTGATCGTCTGATATCACCCCGTCGTGGTGCGCTCGGTGTGCTGAGCGATCGGACCCTTTTGTCTTGGATCGGGCGCGTCGCCTCTCCTCAAGCGGCGCCGACACACACCGACTTCGGTCGTTCGTCGCCAGCTGAAGGCAACGGCGTTGAGGCGCGCAGTATGTCCTGCTCAGCAGTCTGCTAACAAGGGTTCATGGGCCATATTCCCGAAGGCATCCATTTGGAAGCCCTGGTCGAGGTGAGTGACGATGACTGTTCATTCACGATGCGATTCGATCCACCGCTTGTTGACGGGCAGATTCGCCTACCTTGGCCGGTGCGAGCGAGAGATCCCCACCCCATCGAAGGCCGCTTCAGTTTCACCACGAGCGCTCCACCATCAACTCCGACCCCGGCCGTCGCCGACACTCTGGCCTCGGGAACCCTTCACAACGCCAGTCAGGCGCCCGCCCCGTCAACGACGCTCATCCCATACTCCCTACCGATGCAGCCGGCAGTTCCGCAGAGCGAAGTCAACTTTGGGCCAGACTCACGTCTCTTCGACGGATCGTTGCGTACAGAAGCGTGCCTAGCCTCGCTGGTCTCGTGCTCGAAACAGCTTCATTACTGCTTCGTAACAACACCGCCGACGTGCTGGTTGGCACTGTCGGCGCAGCGGCCGGCCACCACCTGGCCCTCACTCGACCAGATCTGATCCTTTCGCGAGCGCAGTTTCTTGCTTGGCTATCGCCGCGAGGTCACCACGCCGGGGTCACCCATGATCCGAAGCTGTGTGTGGGCGAGAGAGAAGATTGGTCGCTCCCCTGCTTCCGCAGACCTAACGGATATTGATGATTTGGGCGGATCAACAGAACGATGCGGTGGGCGTCGGCGCATAGCAAAACCGGTCGGGCGAAGGCCCGG
>MEHZ011597429.1_pt1 | contig 24134 bp, 15 predicted proteins | sample 897221 | NCBI WGS metagenome assembly MEHZ01 (sample SAMN05514161, study PRJNA337945) | marine metagenome | isolation source: marine surface water | place: Arctic Ocean | collected 2007-12-13
AATTATAAGACTACAAAAAAAATGGTCTATAAGAAAAAAGTAAATGATACGGGTGCAATAAAAATGATAGAAAAAGATGACACCTTCAATCCTCCAGAAGAAATGATGGACGAAGGGAATTTTGAAAAAATTGAAAAGACTATTGATGTTTGGTATGATGGTGTAATGGTCATGGGTACCAACATTATACTAAAGTGGGAACTTGCTAAAAACATGGTAAGACCCAAGTCATCATCACAGCATGCGCTACCTAATTATGTAGCAGTTGCTCCAAGAATGTACAAGGGTGTTATTGAGTCTTTAGTTAGACGTATGATTCCTTTTGCTGATCTTATTCAGATGACACACTTAAAGCTACAGCAAGTAATATCTAGGGTAGTTCCTGATGGAGTCTACATAGATGCAGATGGTTTAAATGAGGTTGATCTAGGAAATGGTGCAGCTTATAATCCAGAGGATGCACTAAGATTATATTTTCAAACAGGTAGTGTAGTGGGTAGAAGTTATACTCAAGACGGTGAGTATAATCAAGGAAGAGTTCCAATACAACAACTTACTTCTAACTCAGGAGCTTCAAAAACACAAATGCTTATTGCCAATTATAATCATTACATGGACATGATACGTTCAGTAACTGGATTAAATGAAGCTAGGGATGGGTCTACACCTAATCCAGATGCTTTAGTAGGTGTGCAAAAGCTAGCAGCATTAAGCTCAAACACGGCAACCCGACATATATTAGACGGAAGTCTTTACATATATCGTACGTTAGCCGAAGCGTTAACGTATAGGGTCGCCGATATTTTAGAGTATTCAGACTTTAAGGAAGACTTTATAAATAAAATAGGTAAGTATAATGTGAGTATACTAGGAGAAATAAGTGAACTATATATTTATGACTTTGGTGTGTTTATAGAGTTATCTCCAGATGAAGAGCAGAAAGCAATGCTTGAGCAGAATATTCAAATGGCGTTATCTAAGAGTAGCATAAATCTTGAGGATGCTATAGATATACGTGAAATCAAAAACCTTAAACTTGCTAATCAATTATTAAAAGTTAAGCGTAAAGCTAAGCAAGAGCAAGAAGAAAAGATGCAGATGCAGCAACAAGCTATGGTTGCGCAACAACAACTTAAGTCTCAAGAGATGGCTGCTCAAGTGGCAGTTCAGAAAATTGAGTTAGAGGCTCAAGCTCAGATGAAAATAAAACAAGCTGAAATTGCTTTTGAAATAGAAAAGCAAAACAATGAAGCGCAGCTTAAGGCAATGCTAATGAAGCAGGAGTTTGCTTATAATCAGCAACTTAGAGGGATCTCAGAAAACGCATTAGCTTTTCGAGAGGGTGAAAGAGAGACTGCAAAGAAGGATAGAATAAGTCAACAGAACTCTGAGCAATCTAAATTAATAAACCAAAGAAAGAATAATTTACCACCTCAAACTTTTGAATCTAATGAAGATTCTATGGATGGATTTGACTTAGCAGAGTTCTCTCCGAGGTAGTAAAAGCGTGTTTCTTTTTTTAGTAATTTTGTAATAAATCAAATTTAATCAAATGGAAATCAAAGTAAGAGAAGTAAACGATGTTGAATCTAAATCGGTTCAAGAAGTTGAAAACGAATTATTAGAGAAGCATGAGACTCAACAGAAATTAGAGTTTGATGATGTAGAAAAAATAAAACCGGAAATACCTAAGGGTGATGATAAAATCGATTTATCAAAAACAAAAGAACCGGTACAAGAAAAAGAGGAGGTTTTAGAAAAGGTAGAAGAGCCTACTAAAGAACCTTATCAATTAAAAGAAGAAGATATCCTTTCTTTTATTGGAGAGAGATACGGAAAAGAAATTAACTCTATTGAAGAGTTGATGAGCGCTAGAGAAAAGTCTGAAGAATTACCTGAAGACGTAGCTGCTTATTTTAAATATAAAAAAGAAACAGGGAGAAGCCTAGAGGACTATGTTAAATTACAACAAGATTTCTCTAAGTTAGATCCTGACTCTTTGCTAAAAGAGTATTTGACAATAACTGAAGAGGGTTTAGATCCTGAAGACATTGAATCCATAATGGAGGATTATATGTACGATGAAGATCTGGATGACGAGTCAGTTATTAAAAAAACAAGACTAGCAAAGAAAAAAATTATTGCTAAGGCAAAAAGGTTCTTCAACGAACAGCAGGAAGTATACAAGCAGCCTCTTGAGTCAAGGGAAAGTTCAGCCTCTCAAAATGAAGAATTTAAAGCCTACAAGCAGTATGTGAATGAAGCTAAAACGCAACAAGAAGAAAGTAATCGCAAAGCTGACTGGTTTAGTAAGAAAAGTGATGACTTGTTTGGTTCTGAATTTAAAGGTTTTAAGTTCAATGTAGACGATAACGAACTGCTTTTTTCTCCTGGCAATGCTTCTGAATTAAGAAAAGCACAAGACACGCCTATGAATTTTGTAAATAAATTCTTAGATGATTCTGGAATGCTTAATAATGCAGAAGGATACCACCGCTCTTTAGCTATAGCAATGAATCCCGATAAGTTTGCTTCGTTCTTTTATGAGCAAGGCAAATCGAATGCGACTGAGGATGTGATACGTAAAACAAAGAATATAAATATGACAGAGCGTACTGCACCAGAGGTTTCAACTAAGGGAGGATTTCAAGTTAAATCAGTGTCTCAACCATCGAGTCGAGGGCTGCGAATAAAAAGTGTTAAACGAACTTAAATTTAAAATTAGAAATTATGGCTGGACAAGTTAATATTAATCCAACTTTTGCGTTGACTCCGAGTGCCGAAAGGACTCCGACAACAGAAAACTACATCACGAACTTTGACTTTTTAAATCAGTATCTTCCAGATACTTATGAGAAAGAATTTGAGCGTTATGGAAATAGAACAATCTCTTCATTCCTACGTATGGTAGGTGCTGAGATGCCTACTAACTCTGACCTTATCAAATGGGCTGAGCAAGGTAGATTACATACTAAATATACTCAAGTAGGAACAGGAGCTGCAGCAGGCGTAGGGAACCCAACATTTCAAGTAAATGATGTATTAGACCCAACAACAGCTCAACAAGTTATTCGTATTGGACAGACAGTTGCTATTGTACAGAACAATGGTTCTGGAACAAACAAAGCGGTTGTAACAGCTGTTACTGCACCTGGTGCTGGACGTGGAAGTTTTCAAGTGGCTTGTTATGAAGCTGCTGGTTTAATTACTGCGGGAACTGGACTTGGTAATTCTGATGTTACTGTATTTATTTACGGTTCTGAATTTAGAAAAGGAACTGCAGGAATGCAAGGTTCTACTGAAGCTAATGACTTTATCTTTGAAAACAAGCCTATTATCTTGAAAGACACTTACACAGTATCTGGATCAGATATGGCTCAAATCGGATGGGTTGAAATTACAACTGAAGACGGAGCAAATGGATACCTATGGTATTTAAAATCTGAGCACGAAACAAGACTACGTTTTGATGACTACTTAGAGACTGCAATGATCGAAGCTGTTCCTGCAGAAATAGGTTCAGATGCATCTACTGCATTAGGTAATGGTGCTGCCGCTGGAGCGCAAGGTGCGGGATCAAATGGTATCTTCTACTCAGTACAACAGAATGGTAACATCTGGGATGGTGGAAACCCTCAAGTGTTAGCTGACTTTGATAATGTAATTAGTCGTCTTGACAAGCAAGGAGCGATTGAGGAAAACGTATTATTCGTTGACCGTCAGTTTGCTTTTGATATTGATGATATGCTAGCAGCACAAAACTCTTACGGAGCAGGTGGTACTTCATATGGTCTTTTTGACAATGACGAAGAAATGGCGTTAAACTTAGGTTTCTCAGGATTCCGTAGAGGTTATGACTTCTATAAGACTGACTGGAAATACTTAAATGACCCGACAATGAGAGGTGGACTTCCAACAGGAGCAGGATCAGGACGTGTAAACGGACTTCTTGTACCCGCTGGATCAACTAGTGTTTATGACCAAATTTTAGGTAAAAATGCTAAACGTCCTTTCTTACATGTTCGTTACCGAGCTTCAGAAACTGAAGATCGTCGTTACAAGACTTGGATTACTGGTTCTGCTGGTGGTGCTGCAACGAGTGACGTTGACAACATGCAAGTAAACTTCTTGTCAGAGAGAGCTGTTTGTACTTTAGGTGCTAACAACTTCTTTATCTTCCAAGAGTAATAGAGTAAATTAAATAGGGGGTGTCAAAGCCCCCTTTTTTATAGTTATAAATTTTAAATCTAATCAAATGAAAAATATTACAGCATACGTTGATAAGACGTATAAGTTAACAAGAGACACGGCACCATTATCTTTAATACTGGCGTCAAGACATACCCAAAGATTTCCTTTATTACACTTTGATGAGGAGACGGGAACAAATAAAGCTTTACGATATGCAAGAAATCAGAACTCTCCTTTTCAGGAAGATCAAGATAATAATGCTATTCTAGAGCCTATAGTTTTTGAGAATGGTTTTCTAAGTGTTCCAAAAAACAATCAAGTATTACAAAAATTTTTACATTTTCACCCAGGTAATGGTCGAGTATATGTAGAGGTTAATAAAGCACAAGAAGCCGCGGATGTGGTAGAAATTCTAAACACTGAAGTTGACGCGCTTATTGAGGCTAGACAACTTACGTTAGATCAAGTTGAGAATGTATCAAGAGTTTTATTTCAAAGAGACGTTACTACGGTAAGTACAGATGAACTTAAAAGAGATATATTGGTTTTTGCTAAAAACCAACCTAAAGACTTTTTGTTATTATTAAAGGATCCAATGTTAAAAATGAATGCTACTATTCAATCGTTCTTTGACAAAAACCTTTTAACTATGAGAAATAGTGATAAAGAGGTTTGGTATAATACTCCTTCAAATAAAAAGAAGATGCTCAATGTGCCCTACGGAGAAGAGCCTAGCCATATGGTGGCTTCATTCTTTCAATCAGATGAAGGTATAGAATCTTTAAAACACTTAAGTGGGTTAGCTAAGAACGTATAGTTAAGTTAATAATTCAACAACAAAAGGCATCCAAAACGGGTGTCTTTTTTTTTGGTATCTTTGATTATTATTAACTCATAAATTATTATTATTATGGAAAAATACTTAAGTATCCCCGTTACTAACGAGGGAAATCAACTTGTTGCTTTAAGCAATGTAAAATTAATTGAAGCAGCATCTACTACTTCAACAACCATTAATTATGGTTCATCAAAAGTAATCACTATTACACATGCGGCTGTTCCAGCTAATTCAACTATTTTTAGAAATTACATTCAATCACAAATGTCTGCTGCTTTAAGCACATCTTGGACAAATGTAAGTATGGAAATTATACCCGCATACGCAGTATCTAATATCGATATAGCATAACATTATTATTAACTCATAAATTATTATTATTATGGAAAAATTTTTAAGCATACCAGTGTTAGACGCTGGTGGAACATTGAATCAGAATCAATTGGTATCAATAACTGGAATAAAAACTATTGGACAGCCTACTACAACTACGGCTACAATAAATTATTTAGACGGTGAGACAACAACTTTAACATGGCCAACCGCATATGCGTCACCAAAATTAAAGATAGATGTACAGAACGCTGTAGTGTCAGCATTAAAGGCAGGATGGACAACCGTAACGGCAAGCTATCTACCAAAAGGAGCTACAGTTTCTAGTTATAGTGGACTTGTAGTTAACCCTCTTTCAACAATAGCAATCGCATAAAATGATATCAAAAATGGAAAAATTTATAAATTTAAAACAACTAGATGTTGTTAAGACAGGAACTTCAACGGCTGATGGATCAGCTGCATTAACATTAACAGATTCAGGAGCTTTGTTTCAACAAAGCGTATTGGTTAATGCTATCGTATGGGATAGAACAACAAACGCTTCGGGCGGGGGTCATATGTATCTTGTTACTGCAGTAACTTCAAACACTGAACTTGCTCTTTTGGCAATAGGTGGAGCTCCTAGAGGAGGAGGCGTACCATCTGGTGTCTCTTACTTTATCTATATGCCAGAGTATACGGTAGCTAGCGGAGGAGTAACAGACGGAGTTCAAGCTTCAGGTACTTTTCAGCTAATAGATACAGCAAAAAACTTTTCTGCTTTAGGCGTTAAGATAGGTGATACTGCTAAAGATATTACTAGTGATGTGCTTACAACTGTTTTAGGTATTACAACTACAACAAACCCTAATGATACTCTTACAGTATCAGCGGATACTTTTTTGGCTGGAGACACATATATTATCTACAGAGAAGGAGCGAATGATTTTGACTCATTGATAAGATCGTCTGATGTATCCTTTGTAGAAAACACGGGTAGTAATACCAATAACTCGGAAATTAAAATAACGTATCAAGATAAGTCAGCGTCTCAGAGTTTTGTTTCTTATGCCTTTTCATCATCTACTGTAGCGGATGAAAGTATGAGAAATGGTCTTCAGACGGCAGTTGTTGCATCGCAACAAACGCCATGGCCTAATGTTACTTATGATTTTCCTGGAGTTATGAATACTACAGTTACTTCGAATAATGACGGATGGTTAGCAGGACAAAATTTCTTTATACTTAGAGTTGCAGAAACAACATTATAAGGTTTAGTATTTTGATAATTAAAAGAGGGGTCAACGAAAATTGACCTCTTTTTTTTTTGCTTATCTTTGTGTAAAAGAATACCAATGATAAATTCTGTCCGCAACACTATTCTAGCCATACTGAATAAAAATAATTATGGCTATATATCTCCCGCTGACTTTAACTTATTTGCGAAACAAGCTCAGTTAGATATATTTGATGATTACTTTTATCAATACAACCAATTAATTAATAAGGAAAACGCTAGACTATCTGGGAGTGGATATGCTGATGTAAGAAAAGGATACGAAGAAGTTATCGATATGTTTTCCGAAACAAAAACATTAAATCAAAATTTATTAAATCAGTATTTTTTACCTTCTCAAACCACTACTGGAGATGATTATTATTTGATAAATAAAGTACTGTGCTTTAGCGGAGGTATATTGCGAGGTGAGGCTGAGAAAGTTTCTAATAGTAAAATTACTATGTTAAACTCATCAAATCTTACCGCTCCTACCCTAGAGTATCCCGCATATAACTTAGAGGGATCTTTTATAACTATATATCCAGCTCAATTTAATGGAGCAACAGATGTACAAGCGCAATATATCCGATACCCTAAAACTCCTAATTGGACTTATTTAACTGTGGCTAATGGTGATCCTGCCTTTAACCAGAGTAACGCTGACTTTCAAGATTTTGAATTATCACCAGATGACGAGACATCACTTGTATTTAAAATATTGCAGTATGCTGGTATGTCAATCAGAGATATACAGGAAGCGCAGTTTGGAGCTGAACAAGAACAAATGGAAGAACAAAAAGAAAACTAATGGCTTATTTATCTGAATATCAATATTACGACAATGCTGGAGCAGCTCCCTCTAATGCCAATTGGGGATCATATCAATACGTGTCTTTGTCTGATATAGTCAATAACTTTCTGTTGATGTACTCAGGAAACCACGGGCTAGTAAATAACGAGGAGCGATATAAGATTCTATTTCATGCAAAGAGAGGGATACAAGAGCTTAACTATGATGCGTTTAAAGAGATAAAAGCATTAGAGTTAAAGGTTTTTGATAATTTAATTTTTACACTTCCATCCGATTACGTCAATTGGGTGAGGGTATCTCTATATAAGGATGGATTCTTAAGACCACTTACGGAAAACATACAAGTAAATTCAGCCGCATCATACCTTCAGAGCGCTACGGGTACATTAAGTTTTAATGCTGACGGTACGGTTCAAACGACAACCTCTACTTTAGATACTCAAAGAGTTTCGGGAGCACAAAGAAGTATATACCTCAACAAAGATAATACAGGAGACAACTCATTGCCAATAAATGCAGACAATCCAGACGGGTGGAGAGATTATAATATAGGCACTCGATATGGTTTAAATACAGAGACTGCTAACTTTAATCCTACCTTTAGAATAAATAAAAAAGCGGGTGTTATAAACTTTGACTCTACGATGGCAAATGAGCAGTGTGTTTTAGAATATATATCCGATGGTATGGAGAGCGGTAATGACGCCCTTGTCAGTGTAAATAAAATGTTTGAAGATTATTTATATGCATATGTAAAATATGAAATATTAAATAATAAATTTGGAGTACAAGAATATATAATAAATAGAGCAAGAAAAGATAAAAGTTCTTTATTAAGAAATGCAAAAATTAGAATAAGTGATATTCATCCAGGAAGACTTTTAATGAGTATGAGAGGACAAAACAAGTGGCTTAAATAGAATGGCAAATATTCAGAGAAATTTTATCGCAGGGAGAATGAATAAGTCTCTTGACGAAAGGCTTATACCAAATGGCGAATACGAGGATGCATTAAACGTAAGATTAGGATCGACTGAAGGATCTGAAATTGGTTCAGTAGAAAACTCTAAGGGTAACACTAAGATGAGTTCACTTCAGTATGAGGAGACGGGATCAATCTCAGGGGCTGAATTATTAAGTGATCAAGCTAGGTGTTTAGGTGCGTATGAAGATGGACAAAACAATCGTATATACTGGTTTGTTCACGATCCAGCATTTACAATTGGACTTACTAGGAAGATAGATTTAATTGTTTCTTTTAATCCTACTACAGAAAATTTAGCTTATCATGTTATTAGCATTGATAATGGATTTGGCTCAAATACTACCTTAAATTTTAATCCTACTAATCTAATAACAGGCGTTAGTTTAGTAGATGATTTGTTGTTTTTTACAGACAACATAAACCCTCCGAGGGTAATTAATGTAACGCAGAATTACCCTAACCCTCTGAACAACATTGATGTTGTAACTGCTGAAGAGCTAATGGTTATTAAAAAACCTCCTACTTCTGCTCCTACGTTAATTTTAAAAAGTAAATCTAATAATAGTAATGATTTTTTAGAAGAACGATTTATTTGTTTTGCCTATAGATATCAGTACACAAATGATGAGTATTCAGCTACTTCACAGTGGTCTGCTCCAGCTTTTGCTCCGGCTTTTTATGGATATGATTTTGCTACCAACCTAAACGAAGGGATGGTAAATAGAATTACGGGTGTTGATGTAAGTTTTAATTCTGGTAGTTCTTTGGTAAAATCAATACAAATTTTATATAAAGAAATTACTGATGGTACAATTAAGGTTATTGATAAGTTAAATAAAGATCGTTTGGGTTATGCAGATAATCAATTCTATTCTTTTGAATTTAACAATAGCAAAATATTTACTGTTATACCAGAGGTAGAATTGCTTAGACTTTATGACAACGTACCATTAGTTGCTCAAGCTCAAACTGTTATGGGCAATAGATTGGTCTATGGTAACTATGTAGAAGGGTATGATTTAAAAGATTTATTTAATGATCCCTTAAGATTAGATTTTTACGTAGACTTAATTACTGGTGAAGTAGTAAACACAAACCTAGAAACCACTCTTAATTCTGGTGGCTATACTTTTGGAAGTCTTCAAAGCGTGCCTGCAGCTAGAGTTAATATAAATTTAGTTCAAATAAACCCGTACACACAATTAACTGAAGGATCATCTTTTTTCTTTAATTTTACTTTTGAGCATTATATTTTTAATCCTATTCCTGGACAACCAACGCAAACTACTCAAAATACAAATCTTCAATTTACTTTTATATTACCTGCTAATTATGATTCTTTATATGCGCTATTTGATTCAGTTGAATTTAAAGAAGCAATAGGCACGACTTCAAATATAAAGCCTGTTTACGCAGCATCTGGACCCACATCGTGCGATGGGTTTACATTGACCGATCAATTTAATTGTTTGATTCCACCAACATTAACGACCTCAACAGGATCGGTAAAGAAATTTTCAAGTGGTATAATTGCTGCAGGAGATCCAATAGCAATTGTTGGAAATGTTCCTGGAGTAACCTCTTTAGAACTTCAAATACCTGCTATTAGATTTGTTGATGACCCTACGGCTCCTGCAGGAGGTGTTTATGAATATTATAGTTTTATATCCTCAACTGCAACATTAGGAAACACAGAGAATCCTACAAGCTTGCACAGTAATAGAGGATATGAAATAGGTATAGTATACATGGATCAATTTTTAAGATCATCCACGGCTTTAGTTAGTCCAAACAATACGGTTCAAATACCTTGCTCAAGTTCAATTCTGCAGAATGAAATACAAGTAACTATTCCTTGGTTGCAAAGAGCTCCCTTTTGGGCTAAATTCTACAAGTTTGTTATTAAGCCAAGCAAATCTACATATGAAACTATTTATAGTGAAGTGTACTATAAGGACCCTAGAAGTAATAGTTATTTCTTTTTATTAGAAGGAGAGAACTCAGCTAAGGTAGAATCTGGTCAAAGGCTTATAGTAAAAAGAGACGCAAATGGAGGGCTTAACTCATGCACTGAGGTAGTTGTTATTGATAAGTCAGTTAAGTCTAAAGATTTTCTTTTAATTCCAGCACCTAATGGTCCGCCAAAAACAGACCCTATAACAGAAGGATACTATATAGACGTTCCAGCGGGTCCTTATATGGAAATTATACCAAGTGGTCTTAGTTTGGTGGTAAGCGGAGAGATTGGAGGAAACCTTGTGTCAAGACCAGAAACAAGTACTGTATCAAGGAAAAATACAAATGGAAGTTTCCCAGTAGGCGCTTTTTTAGTTAATATTGAAAACCCAGACACAACTGCAGCTTTTGCAGATTCATATGTAGACTATAGTATACCGGTAAACAGTGGTATAGACATATTTATTCAACAAAGTAGAAGAGGCACCACCAGTAATATATTATCAACAATAGGTGATGCAAGAGAAAGTAGAAAGAATACTTATGACCCAGAAATCCCATTAACTGCATCAGCAACATATACTAGTTTTTTTAATTGGTTCAATGGTGATAATATTGGGGATCTTATAGAAACACAATGTGTATCATCTCAAGGACCTGGACAAGAATCAAACGTCGACACTAAAAACGTATATCTAGGAGGTCAAGGTATAGCCCCTATACTTGGGCAGCCAGGAGAGTTGTCTCCACCTGAGAGAGTTCCTTATGTTAAGTCGATTTATGGTACTGGTTATATACCAACAGATAAAACTACTAATTATTATAATTTTTGGAGAAGTGATCCTGCTAATGGTGGAGATAATTCATTATGGCTTGTAGCTACTGGACCTCGTGCTAGTGCATATGGATCTTTTGTCCGGATGAACATAAGTGTTCAGAGGGCTAATGCTGGAGGTATTGTTGTTTTTGAAACTCTTCCGTCTGATGCTTTGCCTGACGTGTGGTATGAGAACAATTTATCTTTTCCAATAGATGATAGTGGACAGCACACTGGAACTCGAAGTAATCAAAATATAAATACAGAACAACCAGCAGTCATAGACACAGGGTTTTTTGATTGTTATACTTTTGGAAATGGTGTTGAAAGTTATACTATAAGAGACTCTGTAAAGGGAGAGGCTTTAGCTTTAGGTAATCGTGTGACAACAACGTCTGCTCAAGAATACCAAGCAGCTCATAGGTTTGCAGACTTAACCTACAGTGGTGTATATAACGACGAGTCTAATATAAACAGGCTTAATGAGTTTAATTTAGGACTGTTAAATTTTAAACCACTAGAAGATTCTTTTGGATCAATACAAAAATTATACGCTAGACAAACAGATATACTTACACTTCAAGAAGATAAAATTTCTTATGTATTAGCAGGGAAAGATTTATTGACAGACTCTGGCGGAACGGGATCATTAACAGCAGTTCCTACTGTACTGGGTCAGCAAATAGCTAGGTTAGAGGAGTTTGGTATAAGCAGAAACCCTGAGAGCTTTGCTGTATTTGGACCAGATAAATTTTTTACTGATGAGCAGCGAGGAGCTGTGATACAGTTAAAGGGAGGTGCTTATAATAATGAATCGCTTGCCGTTATATCTGAAGCAGGTATGCGCGGTTGGTTTAGAGATTTATTTCACGATAATTTTGACGCTCAAAAAATAGGCGGATTTGATCCTTATATGAACGAATACGTTTTATCTGCTAACAGCATTGCATTGCCGTTTGTGGGTAATTGTGATCTATGCGGAGGTAGTCGTAATGTTACTATACCCGTGGGCGAATCAGTTACTTACTGTGTTAACGTAACTCAAGAAGTGGGCACAGTTGATATAGAGTATGTTATTCCGTCTGGAGGGAATAATAATGTAATAACTGAAGCAAACTTTCCTAATGTAGGCGGTGGGCTAGTTGAAATGATTACAGAAACCAATTCAGCTGCAGCTTCAGGAAACGAAATAGTAGTTGAAGATTCTACAGACAATAACACGTATACTATTACCGCTTTGTACAATGGAACTACCACAAGTGTTACTACTTCTATAAACGGTATATTGCAAGTTCCTAAGGGTTCAGTATATGCTGAGGATATGACAATCACAGTATCGTCTAACAGCATAACTGTAGACACTATAGAAGTAACTGTTAACTGTCCTGAGGCAGATACAATTACAATTTGGCAAATAGGGATAACTAGTAATGCGGATAGAAGCACTCCTACTTTAACTAAAACTATTACCAATCAGTATCTTTGGCAAGATGGTTTATTTAGAAATACTGAGGCACAATCAAATCAAATGGAGTTTCTGAATGGAACGTTAAATCCTTTGGTGTCTCAAAGACTTAGTTTTACGGGTCGTCAAGGAGGTAGTTTAATACCTAATCAAGATGCGATTGTAAGAATTATAAGTAATAAAATTATTAAAGATAATGATAACTACGATTTCCAGTTAGGTAAAAATAATTTTAGATTCTTAAGAAGCGCTACTTTCTACGGAAATTTAGAGTCAGATACTAGAAGCTTATTAGCTGCATCTACTAAAGCTACTCCAGTTAGAAATGTTTTAAATACTCAGCAGTATTTTGCTGAGTTCACTATGCCTAGCGGTGCTAACAATGACAATCTATATTTGATATATGACTACAGAAATAGCACTGAAATTCAATTATGTTACTCTAATGTAGATTTAAATGACGTTTGTTGTGTGGGATGTAATGTTGCAGATAACGGGGGAACTGTAGTTCCACCAGTTACGCCTGCAGGTTGTAATACATACACGCTTACGGCTCCATCTACTTGCAATAGGTATTTATTATTTGGTGGCGCTTCTGGTGGTACTTATGATTTTACTGATTGTCAAAATAAACCTTTTGATAATTTAGTTTTAGAGGCAAATGAAGAAACTTCTGTGTGCGCTTTAACAGGAGTAATTTCAGGAACAGGTACTGTAACTTTTACAGACGAAGGATCGTGCGGCGGTTCTGATAATACATTTATATATATACCTTGTAACGGTGTTGAAACACAAGACAATATAACGGTAGGTAATTCTCCTAAAACAGTATGTAGCCAAAGTATTCCAACTTTCAGTGCATTTAGTTCTAGTACTACTGGGACAGTAACTTTAGGATCATCTTGTACAGAGAATTACTACGCAGCAATAAAGTGTGGTCCTAATGGCACAAGGGTATTTTTATCTGCAAATGATTCTCAAGCGTTATACGATATTGGAAATGTGGTTTATTATGATGAGATAGGACTAACCCCTAACAATGTTAGTGACCGTAAATGTGCTACAATTGAAAAAGTAAACTGGGGTAATGGCGCTAGTGGAGAAATTATAGGTAGAGCTTCAGGATGTCAAGACACAACCTACTGCCCGTCTCTTGTTGCTGATCCTCCGATATGGAGATTTAATGCTAACCCAACTCAAGGAAGTGATATAGCTCCTTTATGTGACAACACAACTTTCTGTTCTGTTGCTGTATATACTTCAGTAACAAGTATAGGGAATGTTTTGGCTGATCAAACTTTATTTTTTACAGATCCTGACTTTAATGTTCCATTCAACGGAAACAACAAGTACTTTGCATATAAAGCTCCAGCATCAGGATCACAAGAGGCTGGTCAGGGATTCTTGCAAGGTTGGCTTCAGATAGATAACTCAGGAAGGGTAATATCATTTAGGGAATGTTAAAAAAAATAAAGTAATTTTACATAATGGCAGCAGCGGGTACATACTATATTGACACTATAAATTTTGCAGATGCAAATGAGGTATTCTTGGACGCGGCTTTGACTACGTGTGCTCCTAATGGTTTTTATCAGATGGGCGGTGCAACTGCAAGACAGCAAGTTGACTGTGTTAATGGTGTGGGAGGAAGACTTTTAGACCCTGTAGCTTGCCCTTCATGTACGCCTCCCGCTGTTGATCCGCCTATTGCGGCTAATACTAGTTATAAGGTTACGGATGTGGTTACTAGTGCTGTTGCATTTGTAGCTATAACAAACACCTATCAGCCTACTCAAAAAATTACAACAAATCTTAGCGCTAATTGCTGGTTAATTAACAATGGATCAACAGACGCAATAACCGCAACCATAACGGGACCTTGTAACCCTCAGTTTGTTGCGCAACCTTTATATTTCTTGTTAGATTCATGCTCTGGAGTAGGATCTGTTTATACTTATATTGTAGATCCATCTACTAATACTCCTCCTACAGATGCTAGATATGAAGACATAAATACAAGCTTATTTTATGTGTATCAAAACGCTCCGGGAGTTGTAATTCCTATTGGAGGAATACCTATTATAAGCACACTTTCTCAATCTGGCACTGGATGTCCAGTTGCTCCTACAGAATTTAGCTACTGGGATGCTACTCCATGTAGCGGAGGTTCTTCGGTAACTATAAAATCAAACAACCCCCCTAACAGTGATGGAACTACTTTTGATAGAGGCACAACGTCTGTAAAAGTGTCTGGCACTTGCTATCTTATAAATGAATTTTTACAAACTACTTCTGCAGCGGTAAGTAATATCGGTGTGTATGCGGGGACAGCCTATACAGCTTGTCAAACTGGCGCTAATCCATGTATACCAGTTGTGGTTCCTACACCTTCCTTTGATGTTGTTGAAACTACAAGTGGAGATACTAACCGAGTGACTAAAAGAAACGGATTTAGTCAAGACAATAATATTGTAATTACAGGATTAGCAGGATGCTGGAAATTAGTATCTCCTAGTACGGTGCCAACAAGCAATACTATTCAAGATTTTTGCCCAGCTGTATCGGCCTGCGCTGAATATACAGTTATAGGATCTGGAACATGGAATAGATGTAGTGATGGTGTGCAACAGTACAGAGACTTTAGTACTGAGCCGAGTGATCAGGTGTGCGCTAGATTAAACACTGCAAATTTTTCGGGAGGTGAAACCTTTGTGCAAGATTGTGTTGAAGATATTGCGCCAGTAACACCACAATACAATTACTATAATGTTGAGCTTTGCTCAGGAGGTGGAGCGACAATAGTTAGAGTTCCAGTGGGAACAACCTTAACTACAAATCAATCTGTAAAAATAAATAATGGTTCAACTTGTTATAAGTATGTTAGCGGAAGCGGTTTAACAACAACTCAAGATGGTACTAATATAACAAGCGGATGTGATGTTTGTGATCCTCCAGCAACATGCTTTAGTTATGCAATAGAATATTCCCCAGGAACTACAGTATGTTTGACGGGTGGTCAGGGTGTAGTGTTTGGAGATACAAATAATTTTTTAACAGCCACGCAACTTTTTGCAAGTCAAGCAGGATGTACAACATCACAAGCGGCAGCTTCAGGGGTTTACACTTTTACAAGCGCCAGCATTAGAACCTCTAGGTATTGGAATGGATTTACTTTAGGAGCAGCACAGACTTGTAGCTCTACGCCTCAAAGTGTAACTGCGACCATAACAGCTATTGATACAACTGGTCTAACAGGAGGTGTAGAAGGAACTAATTACAACCTTTCGGGAGATATAATTAGCTCTTTTATATCTGGACCAGCGCCCCTTAATACTAATCCAGGGACTTTTGATACTAAGGTGTTAATAACGCAAGGATTTACGGGGAGTAATATAAATATAACCTACGCTCCAACTAGTATTAGTTCAGATCAAGACATAACAATGACAATAACTGGGACGATTACACAAGACGTAGTAGCATTTGTTTATTCAGTAACCGGATGTGGCACACCAGAATTTTTTAGAATAAGTCATAACCAAGCGCTAACAAGTGGTACTGTAATATTATTTAGAACAAACGGAGGGCTAACGCGTTGCGGTACTGTTTCACAAACTACTACTGCGCTTTCTCAAGGGTCTGTCATACAAGTAATACCAAGTTCTGGATGTCTTAATAATCAATGCTTTGGGCAGGGATCTAGTTTTAATTAACATTTAATTTATTATATTCGTATATAAAATTAAATCTAATGAAATCTATATTTGTACAAATCGCAAGCTACCGCGATCCAGAGCTTGTGCCTACTATTAAGAATCTTATAGAGCAAGCGGCTCACCCTGAAAGATTAAAGATATGTATAGCTCATCAGTATTCTGAAGAGGACGAGTGGGATAACCTAGATCAGTTTGCTAGTGACGGAAGGTTTATTGTAATCCAAATCCCTCACAATGAATCTCAAGGAGTGTGCTGGGCACGTAATCAAATTCAACAACACTATAAATCAGAGGACTACACTCTGCAAATAGACTCGCACCATAGATTTGTAAAGGGGTGGGATAAAGAGTGTATAGCTACCTTAAATAGTCTTATAAAGAAAGGTCATAAAAAACCTTTACTAACCTCTCGTACACCTGCGTATAGTCCCGCTACCTACCCACAAGGTATAGATGAGAATAGTTATGGAATGTCTATTAGGCAGTGGGATCAAGGCGTCCCTATATTTAGCCTCTATAGTGAAGGCAAAAAATCAGAGCCTACAGCTTCTAGGTTTTACTCAGGTCACTTTGCGTTTACACTAGGTAAGTTCTGTAAAGAGGTCCCCCATGATCCGTTAATGTATTTTAATGGAGAAGAAATCTCTATGGCCGTAAGAGCTTACACCCATGGGTATGATTTGTTTATTCCCAATAAACCTATCGCTTGGCATGACTACACTGGTGAAAAGCGCGCAAGGCATTGGGATGATAATGCTGATTGGAGTGCTAGAGATAATCAATCAAAGTCTAGGGTTAGGCAATTACTAGGAGTTAACGGAGAGGTGTGCAGCCCGTGTAACAAAAGTACTTTTAAAGAGTATGGCTTAGGAGAAGAAAGAACTTTAGAAGCCTATGAATTATATTCAGGAGTTAAGTTTAGGGATCAAACCATAACCAATAGGTGTCAGCAGAATCTACCTACACCAGGGCTAGAGGGTGACTCAGTTCATGTGGAATTAAAAGACTATCATGTTAAAATAAATAAGCATGATTTCTTATACGAAGATTGTGTATTTGCAACGCTTGTGTTTGAGGATAATAACGGAATGGTTGTTTACTACGATACAATCAATAAAGAAGAAATAAAGACCCTTAAATCGCTCGATAATCCATACATGAGTGTAATTCGATCCATGAAGGGCACTAAGCCTTTAAGATATCTTATATGGCCTTACAGTGAGTCACATGGATGGGGAGATAAAGTGGTCAGTTATTTTTAGTAAATTTGTATAAATAAATTTTTATTATGCCAGACTATACTCTTACCTACAGTGAAACCTCTAAGGGGTGGCCATCGTTTTATTCTTATCTTCCTGAGTACATGGCGGGTATGAATAATTATTTATATTCTTTTTCAGGAGGAAACATCTATCAGCACAACACTAATGAGGTTAGGAATAATTACTACGGCACACAAAGTTTCTCTCAAATTACTAGTGTATTTAATGAGGACCCTTTAGTTAATAAAATATTTAAAACCCTAAACCTAGAGGCAGATGCCGCATGGGCAGCTTCCTTAGAAACTGATCTACCTAACATAGGACTGATTGACTTAAACTGGTTTGTTCAGAAAGAAGGAGACTGGTTTGCATACATAAGAAGTGCGGGTGGAGATCCAGCAGCACTAACAGAGTATGCTTTGAGATCCATGAATGGTATTGCGCAAAGTCTATCTGTTACAGGTACGGCAAACATTCCTATTATAAATTTTTCCACTACCATAAACATAGGGAATATAGTTAGCATAGGTGACAGCCTATACTCAGTAAACCCTCCCTACACAAGTCCAACTTTAATAGGGATTATAACTGCTATAGAACCAGACCTATTGAACAACATCAACAGGATTACGGTGGACGCCTTAGTGGCAGGCGGCGCAGCGCCTACACTTCAAGACTCTTTTATTTTATATATTAAGAATCAAGAGGCAGAGTCACATGGACTTCTAGGACACTACATGAAATTCATACTTCAGAACAACGCAACAATAGCTACAGAGCTGTTTGCTGTAGAGTCTCAAGTAGTGAAAAGCAATCCTTAAAAATTAGTATCTTTGTTACTAAATGGAATTTAACATAAGACCATTGGGGGAGACGGACTATGAGGATATCCTCGTGGGCTGGTGGAAGGACTGGAAATGGACTCCACCCCTTAAGGACTTTCTGCCAAGTGATGGCAAGGGAGGCGTAATGGTTTTAGATAATGATATACCTGTTTGCGCAGGTTTTGTATATATGACAAATTCAAAAGTAGCTTGGGTAGATTGGATTATCTCTAATAGGGAGTATAAAAAGAAGCCACAACGCAAAGAAGCTTTAGATTTGTTGATCACCACATTAACCAATATCTGTAAGGATACTGGCAATAAATATTGTTATGCTCTTATAAAAAACAAGAGTCTTATAAAAACATATGAGACATTAGGGTATACCTCAGCGGATAACTACACACAAGAAATGATAAAAGTATTATAATATGGCAGCAGCAACAGCAATTATAGGAACAACATTAGCAGTAGCGGGAGCAACTAAATCTTTTTTAGACGCATCTAAACAAGAGAAGGCGCGTAAAGAGGCAAGTGCAGCGGCAGATATAGCTATGAATGATGCTAGAAAAAAATTAGACGAAAACTTTTACGAAGGCTTAGATATTAATCTAAAGTCTTTTGAGCAAGAGCGTAATGCTTTAGCCGGAGTAGGTCAGCAGTTAGTTCAAGCAGGACAAGAAGGAGAAAGAGGTGCGGGAGCTATGGCTGGACGTGTAATGCTGGGCGTTCAAAAAGCAGAGCAAGAAATTACCAATAGACAGATCGGAAGCATGGAAAATCTTGAAAAATTAGTTGCTGGAGAAGAGTCTAGATTAAGAGACGCAAAAGTAAGTTTAGATTTGGGTGAGGCGGAAGGAGCTCAGTTAGCGGCTCGTGATGCGGCAGCTGCTAAGAACGCAGCTATTACTCAAGGAGTTACACAGTTAGGTCAAGCGGGCATGACCCTTTATGAAAACAGTGAGCTTTATGGTAAAGGTAAAAATGATCCCATTACTGGTAACCCTAATAGTTTTGGAGAGTATAAGAAAGTTGGAGGAGAAATGTCAAGGAGTGATTTTAGAAATATTTTAGGAGGAGGAACTAAAGCTGGTAATATATTTTCTAGCGTTGGTGGAGGTGCTGAAAATTTATTTAATGGAATATTCGGGGGGAATTAAGAGCAAAAAATTATGGCATCATATTATAAGTACGCAGAGAAGAAGGTTGAAAATGAGGTTAACTGGGGGGCGATATCAAAAGGTTTAACTGATTCTCTTACAGCAGAAGCTGACTCTAGGGTTCAACGTAAAGCAGCTATTGATAAAGCTTCTGATGATGATCTTAAGAAAATGATGGATCGACCTCAGGGTCAATACATGGCTGAGAATAGTCGTATATCTGGATTTACAGAACAAGCGCAAAAATCTCAACTTGCTAGCTTAAGACTATTAAAGTCTGGAGGCATTACAGAACAAGAGTATAATCTTAGAACTAATAATTTACGCACTGGAACAGATATGGCTTTTAGTCTTTCTCAAGACTATCAAGATCAGTATCAAATACATATGGATAGACTTAAGCCTGATGAGAACGGTATAATACAGGCAAGCGCAGGAGAACCAATGATGTTGGGACAACTTGAACAATTCGGAAACCCAGCAGAATCTGAATATTATGTAAATCCATTAACCGGAGAAGTTCAATTAGCTATTACAGCTAAAGAAGGTGAGAGTGGACAGGTAAAAATTAAAGACGGTAACTTTAATTTAATGAGTCTTAATGGAGCAAAAAACATTATATACCAACAACTAAATAGATACCAATCAGATACCGTTACTACTGGTATCGCAGAGGGAATAGGTGAGAGAATAGAAACTCTTATTGGCACTAACGATAAGACGGGTTATTTCGTTACAGAAGAAGATGCTTACAAATCTTTAATGGGAGAAGATGGTAAGCTTTCAACTACTCCAGAAGCAAAAGCTCTTAAGGATCAGATTAACGCATCTTTTGCAGATGATAATGCTCGAATGAGCTTTTTAGTTGATACACTTAAGACGTATGAGGGAACAGCTTATAATCTTGTTTATGACGAATCTGAACAAGGTGGTGCTAACATTTTAATGAAGAAAAATAAGCAAGGTGCTTGGGAGGCTGATATAGATGCGGAACAGCAAGGCTTAATTGAAAAAGGTATGTTAGGTCTTATTAAAAATAAATTAGATCAAAAAATAAAAATAACTGGCGACAGTAGAGTACAGACTGACGATCAAGCGGAAGGAAGACGAATTCAAAGAGCTAATCTTGCCGAAAATAAAGCGAATAAAAATAAAGGAGTTAAAAAAGAGGTGGGGTATTTAGGAACTATTAATACCGCGCTAACAGGAGATGCTCCATCATCTCAAGCATCTATAGATGCGATGATTACTAGAGCAAACATTATATACGGTAGGTCAGCGAATTTACCTAGCATAGAAAATGCAGTAAGATCTGAAGATGGAAAAACACTTACAGTAACAAAGATGAATGCAGATGGAAATATTGGTGAAGCTATTCCTTATGATATATCTGACCCTAACAAAGCTGGAGAAGTATTGCTTGAACTTTTTTATCCAGACGTAGAAGGGTCTTATGACCAATTATTATCTGAATACAATAAGACTCAAGGAGGTTTCACTTCTAAAACTATAGCTAATCCTGACTATGAGGTAGATGATCTGGGTGTGTCTAATGGTCAGCCAAAAACAATTCCAAATCCTAATTATAAAGGCGCGTCTGTTTCTGGTAAAACACAATCAGAAAGTACAAACACAAAAAAAATAAATACATTTAGAAATGCTGTTATTGAAGGTGACGCATTAGATAGAAGCGAAGATGTTGGAGTAGCGGAAATATTGACAAATACCAAACCAGCAGAAGGAGGAGTGGATTGGTCAGCTGTTGCCGGATTGTTTGGCATTGGGACAACTGCATTAGCAAGGGCAAAGCAGATGAAAGAAAATTCTAGCACAATATTTTCTTTACTTGAAGATCAGCTTAAAGGGTTTAAAATGGATTTAAAAGCTACAGAAGGGGGTCTTGTAATAGATATACCTTCTGTTCTTAGCGAAAAACTGACATTGAAGAGCCTCAGAGGGAATAAAAATGCCACTGCTTATCAATATGCTATTGAAAAAATATATAATGCAGCAGTAAATGGTGAAAAAATAGACGTGTCAATATTCAATTAAAAGTAATGGAAGAAATAATATACATTACACCCAATGGTGGCGAATTTTCTGAAGTTATTTTAAGAGAAAAGTACGGTGATCGATTCGACAAACTTTTATCTGATGGTGTATTTAAAAAAAAAGGCGATATGGATTCCGTATCGGAAGATGGTTCTTCGGAGCAAGTACAAGTTGAAGACACTCTTACTCAAGATGATCCAAATAATTTAGAAGTATTACAAAAAGATTTAGTTTTCCCTCCAGAACCAGAGGAGCCTCAGCAATCAAATGTTGTTGATGAAATACCAGAAGTTTTAGAAGAAGAGAAAGTAGAAGTTACGCTTGAAGAAACGGCAGCACAACGTTTATTTCTTGAAGATAAAGGAGTTGACGTTGACGCTATACTTAGAGAGCGAAAATTTGGCAATAAAGAAACTACTGGATCGGAGGCGGGTGATGTTCAGTTAGAGTATAATAACTATCTAACAGATAAGGCTTCTCAAAACATACAGACCGACTTGTCTTCGCCTAAACTAAAACCTGTTGATAGAGAGGTGGAAGAAAATAAAGAGGTAAAAACTACTTTAATAAACAAAAACATACTTGAAGAACTAAAAATTGACGTTGAAGATTATTCAAAATGGGAGCAAAACACTCAGCGTGAAGAGTCCGCATCTTTTAAATTCATAAAAGACGCTATCGCAACCGATGAGGGCGAGGTGTTTGATAAAGAAAAAAAAGATACTGAGAAAATCCTTTCATATAAGATGGAAGTAATGAATGGTTTAAGGGAAGATATTGCAACGGTAGACTCAAGATTACAATTAGCGCAAGATCCCAAGGATCAACTTCAGCTTCTTAACGTAAAAAAACAATTAGAAGCAAAACTCATTGAAGAGACTAACTTATTAAATAAAATGGGAACATTGTTTCCTAAATACAAAGAGCTAACCTATGACTTAGACTTACAAAGAAGAAAAAAAGTTTATGAAGCAGGTCAAACTGAATCTTTGTCTATCGGCGGAATATCTGTTCCCACTAATGTAAAAATACTCACAGAGCTTGGCGAAACAGCTAAAACAATACCTACAACAATAGCTAATTTTGCTTTAGGTTCTGGAGCAGCAATATTCTCCTTAGTAGATCAAGCATTAACAGGGCTAGGAGCAGACAAAAAAGGTGTCCTTGCGGGAGTAACAGAGGCTCTACTAGACACTAGCGAGGCATTAGATATAGAGATAGGTCCTGTAAAAAGATCAGGGGTCACAGAAGGCAAGAATGTTACTGTTTCGGGAAAAGAATATATAGTTACAGATGAAGGTGACGTATTAGATGCCATTACTAATGTTAGTATGACAGGAATTGTGTCAGAGGAAAAGTTTAAGCAAATAAAAGAAAGAGCAAAAAATGTAAAGTTTTCTGAAACAAATTATAGTGGAGGCAGTTTGGTTCAAGGAGGTATACAAACCATGGCTAATCTTTTTGCACTTATAAAAGGAGGACAAAGACTGTCAAAAGCATTAGGTGTATCAGGCGGAACGGGAATGGGATTGGCATCATACGCTAGTACCTCTGCGCAATCTGTAGAGGATATGCGATCAGATTTAATAAAAGCGGGATTAACAGAAGATGAGGCTTTAACTAAAGCCGCAATAGCTGGTAATACTATAGCTACATTAGATGGATTTTTCTCTGGGTTGGCTGGTTCTAACACAAAAGTATTAAGCAGTTTACAAGGGATAAAAAAATCTATTATTAATTTAGTAAAAAAAGACGGAAAGAAGTTTACTGCTGACGAGTTGAAAAGAAAAACCATAGACTTAGCTATAGAAAACTTTAGCGAACTTACTATTGAAGAGTTGCCTGTATTGTTTTCAGAAAAAGCTATTAACGCAGCGGTAAATAAGATTACAGGACTATCGGTAAGAAGCAGTGGCGTTAAGTTTAGTGAAATAATGGAAACCGTTATTATGACCTTAGGCGCAACAACTACTTTAGGATCAAAAAATTTATTGTCTGGAAATAAAAGATCAGATGCTTTAAGGTATGTGGCACGAAATGTAAACGATTTAGACACCTCTGTTAAAGAATTAATAGCACAGAGTCACCTAACACCAACCGAAGGAAAAACAGTATACGATGAAATATATGCAATGCAAGTTGCTGAAAATAGAACAAAAGGAACCATCGTAGACTCAGACAACATGCTAGAAATGTCTGACTTAATAAATCAAAGGAAAAGATTAGTAGAGCAAAGAGATGGTTTAGAGGGCCCTTTAAAAGAAGAGCAAGATCAAAAAATTGAAGATGTTGATGATCAAATTAGAGCAGTAAAAGATAGGGACAATAAACAAACTAAAAAAGATGTAGCTCCAACAGAGAAAGAGCCGACAGATTCTTTAGCTGCAGAAGAGGGAAGTATTAATATTGAAAATCCCGCGGCTCCTATATCTTTTGAATATGATTCAGAAGAAGATATTCCAG
>MEHZ011308889.1_pt1 | contig 24107 bp, 19 predicted proteins | sample 897221 | NCBI WGS metagenome assembly MEHZ01 (sample SAMN05514161, study PRJNA337945) | marine metagenome | isolation source: marine surface water | place: Arctic Ocean | collected 2007-12-13
AAAACCAGCAACACAAGCGATTGGGAAAACGATATACAAGGTGCTTCTACCGGTACTTTTATATATAATATGAATCCAATAGGTACAGGTACCAACTCCGCAATTGCTGCACAAGCTGCCTACGTGAGCCAAAGAGGAGGTAATTCAGGTCAAATTGTTAGAACATTTTACCAGTTTACAGTTCCTTCTGAAGCTGTAGGACTTATAACTGGTATAACTTTACGAATTGTCCCCTTTAATTACAGTTCTGGAGATGTAGTAGTAGCAAAATCAACAGCAACCCCTTTTGCTAATCAGTACTCCACTAGCCATTTTGGTAGTTATCAAAGCACTGCTTATTCATCTGTTATAAACCCAAATGGTGGGTCTAGTCCTACCTGGCCAACTACCACTGGTACAACAGACACCTTTGACATAACTTTAAATTCTTCTGCAATAAGTGATGCTAATGCTAATAGTGGAGTACTTAAGATAGTATTCATGAACTATACTCACGATTTTGAAGTATCAGAACCTAGTGTTGGAACTAATGTTTATAATGGAATAAGGATAGTAAATGGATCAGATGATACATATGGTTCCAGAGCGAGATTAATTGTAGATTACGGCTATGGTAATATCGTAGCAGGTGTAGCAGGTGCTAATATAGCTAAAATTATAGATGTAGATACAGCTGACATAGACAAAGTTACAGGAGTATCCTACACATAAAAAATAACTTTAGTTGTTTTAATACAAATAAGTTCGTATATTAATAAAAAACATATACACATGCACCATAGTTACAACTTTGACCAAAAAGAAACAGACGCTCAAAATTACTACTTTTTTGAGAAAGGATTCGACAAAAAAGAGTTACTAAAGATTGAAAAAGGTATAAAATCTCTAAAAGAGAGTAAAGCAACTACCGTAGGAGGAGGTAAAGATGATATTAGATCATCTAAAGTTAGATGGATTCCTCAAAATACAGAATGGCATTGGTTATACGAAAAACTGTCTAATTTAGCAGTAGAAGCTAACGATGCATTATGGGACTTTGATCTTCACTCAATACCTGAACTAATTCAATATACAGAGTATGACGCAAAAGATAAAGGACACTATACTTGGCACCAAGACATAGGCCCAGGAATATTATCTAAACGTAAAATATCTATTACAGTACAACTCTCAGATTCTAATGAATATGAAGGTGGGGATTTAAATTTATGGTCTGGAGGATCTGAAGATTCTGCTACAACAGCTTATAAAGGAGCAGGATCAGTTTTTATTTTTCCATCGTATATGATGCACAGAATTGCACCTTTAACTAAAGGAGTAAGAAAGTCATTTGTACTTTGGCTAGGAGGTTCTCATTACAGGTAGTATGTTAAAAAATCTTACTAAGTTATGTCTGGATAATGGAGGAGCAATTTCCCCTTCCATTATTCCAGGTGATCTTACAGATGGAACAGGACTATGTAATTCATCTATCTTTATTGATAACAATGGAGACATCTTACTTAACCTAAGACATGTACACTACACTTTATATCATAGCGAATTCCAACAAAAATTCTACAGCGGCTGGGGATGCTTAGCATACCTTAACCCAGAAGATGATATTTCATTAAAGACAGGTAACTACCTTTGTAAATTAAATCCTGATACCCTTTTTATAGAAGAGTACAATAAAATAGATACGACAAAACATGACATTAAGCCAATATGGGAATTTATAGGATTAGAAGATTCTCGAATATTCAGGTGGGATGATAAATTGTACGTAAGCGGAGTTAGGAGAGATGTAAAAGATGACGGCGAAGGTCGAATGGAATTATGTGAATTAAAGGTTAATTCAGAGAATACATACGAAATATCTCGTCTTAGGATAGAAGTTGACCCGCATACTCATTTGGAAAAAAACTGGATGCCTATAGTAGACATGCCATACCATTTTGTGAGATGGGCAAACCCTTTAGAAGTAGTAAAAGTAGACCCTACTAATATTACAAAACAAGAAGTTGAAGAAGGAGAGTTAGATACTATAACTAGCAAAACAGTTATAACTAAGAGTTTAGAAGTACCTGGTATAAGAAGTCAAAGAGGAGGTTCCCAAGTAATCCCCTTTGGTGAATTCAGAATAGCTATAACACACGAATGTGATTACTGGATTAACGAAGGGAATACTAAAGATGCAAAATACTACCATAGGTTTATGATATGGGATAAAGACTGGAATTTAGTAAAAATTACTGAAACTTTTAAGTTTATGGATACGCAAATTGAGTTTTGCTGTGGACTTGCTATGAAAGACGGTAACTTTTTAATATCCTTCGGATACCAAGATAATGCAGCATTTGTATTAAAAATGCCTGTTAAAGTATTAGATGAGTTAGAGTATATAGATATTAGCGATTAAACGTATATATAGAATATGGTAGAAAATAGTATAATAAGCTTACTACATAAGTATATAGAAGATACAGAAAACCCAGATAATAACTTCTGGTTAGCTTTTGAATATGAGAAAGCAGGTCAAAATGCTGCCGCCTTATCTTTTTATCTCCGTTGCGCTGAGTTATCGAAGGATCAAAACTTAGTATACGAATGCTTACTTAAGACCTGGCTAATGGTTAATAAAACTGGTAGAAGGCCGTGGTATGAGAAACAACAACTATTAACAGCAATAACTCAACACCCTAAACGTCCAGAAGCATACTACCTATTAAGTGTACTACATGAAAGGAATGAAGAATGGAAAGAATGTTACTACTATGCTAGTGTAGGATTAGAACTTTGTGATTACAGTCTACCTGAGTTAAGAACAGATATAGAATACCCAGGAGATTTCGCCCTTAAGTTACAAAAAGCATTTAGCAGTTGGTACGTAGGACAGAGAGAACTTAGTAATAGTTTATGGATAGAACTTAGTTTAAGGAAAGATATAAAAGGTAGGTTTAAAGAACTCGTAGAAAGCAACATAAGCCGGTTGGAAGTAGAGCTAGTAAAAGATACGGAAGTTGATAATAAATTAGACATAGTTCTACAAGGAAGGTATTCGGAATATGTGAAAGCAACAGCAGAATACTACCTTAAATTAGATTTTGTAAATAGAGTAATTATCTCCTGTTGGGTTGATGATAAAATTCCTACAAATAAGAATACTAGAATATCTTACATACAGAATAATTACCCTAAAGTAAACGGAACAGGTAACAGGAACCTACAGATAGTTTCATCTCATAAAGGACTTCAAAACGTAACAACAGAATATGCTATCAAAATGAGAAATGATCAAAGATATGATCATAATAGTATGTTAAACATGTTTACATTTTTTAACGAAAATAAAGAAAGAGTTATTAACTATGAGAACGATCAAACATTACCTAAAAATAGGATATTAACAGCAGGTAATTTCTATGCTTTCCCATTCCATCCTAGAGATCACGTATTCTGGGGTAATACAGAAGACCTATTAGAACTATTTAATACACCGTTAGAAGAAATAGGAATAGAGGAGAGGGTTAATATGAAACGTGAAGATTATTGGAAATATTACGATTGTTATATCAGAACAGAATCGTACATAGGTAGTCACTATTGTTCTAACTTTGATGAAAAAATAAAAAAATGGCTACTTAAACCTGAAGAATACTTATACGATAATTCAATTAAATATTCAGAAGCATTAGAACTAAGCGAACAACTTACCAAAAAGGTATTCAAAGCATTTCCTAAAGAAGGTATAGAACTAGAATGGGATAAGTACGGATGGGAGAAATACCCTTACGATGATCAGTACAGTATACATCAAGAAAGGTGGCATGAAGACGGATATTAATATAGGCTTATCAGGATCTAAATTAAAGATACTGCCAGGGAATATAATTAGAAAATACTGTCCAGATTTAGGCTTTGCAGATAGGTTTAAAATTCAGATAGATAAACAGATTCTTTTTCATAGCAAGTCTGCTAATAAACAAAGTCTATTTACTCCATATATAATAAAGCATTGTAGTACACACTTTGATATGCAATATATTTCAGGAGAGAGTTATCAAGACTATTTTAGCAAATGTACTAAAGAAGATCTAGACAATTTATACTGTATTTATACCGATTATATAAAAAACCTTATTAGTAGTAGCGAATCTTACATTAACTCAGACGAAATTCAAATAAAGTTAATTACTAAATTAAAAAATTTAAAAAGTAGTTCTAAGTATATCGACTATATTCAATTTTTAAAAAATAAAGTAAAATCTACTCAATTTAGTAAAGTATACAAAACAGATTACCATGGAGACTTTTCTGTAGCTAATATGATTTTTTTTAAGAGTAAGGTATGTTGTATAGATTTTTTAGATTCTTACATAGATACGGGGATAGTAGACCTAGTAAAGCTTCAACAAGACTTAAAGTACGGATGGGTATTGGATAATAACACTAGTAACCTTAGAATAAGACAGAGTTTTAAATACCTGTGGGATAAGCTTTATTTAGAATTTAAAAAATACTATGATTTGGAATTAACCAAAATTATTACTATATTAAATTGGTTAAGAATAGAACCATACATAAGTACAAATAAACAGAAATTAATTTTAGATAAGTTTATAACTAATTCACAATATTATGAAGAGTTTAATAATTCCAATAGCAGGTAAATCTTCTAGGTTTCCTAATACAAGACCAAAGTGGATGTTAACTCATCCAAAAAGTGGACTATTCATGGGGATAGAAAGCATTAGAGGAATTAATTTAGATTTTTTCGATAAAATTTACTTTGTTGCACTAAAGTCACATTTAGCCCAATATAAATTTGATAAAGGATTTAAAATAGAACTAGAAAAAATAGGTATACTAAATAAGACAGAAGTAATATACTTAGATCAAGCTACAGAATCTCAATCAGAAACAGTATATAAAGCTATCATCCAGAATAAAATAAAAGGATTCATAACAGTAAAAGATTCTGATAATTATTTTGAATGTAATTTTTCAGACACAGAGAATAAAATTAGTTTCTATAATTTACATAAAACAAGTAATATAAACCCAAGTAATAAAAGCTATGTTAAACTAGATGAAAATAATGTAGTTACAAATATAGTAGAGAAATCAATAATAAGTCCGACTTTTTCAATAGGTGGATATTCTTTCAATTCAGCTAACGATTTTACAGATAGTTTTGAAAAAATAAAAGACCTAGAAGGAGAATGTTATATAAGTAACATAATATATGATATGATGCTCAGTAATAAAGTATTTTATGGACAAGCTTGTGTGAATTATAAAGACTGGGGTACTGTAGAGGATTGGAATAAGTATAAGGCCGAATACACGACTCTATTTTTAGATATAGACGGTACACTAGTAGAAAATACATCCTATAAGTTCCCACCTTATATTGGAAACGGAAAACCGTTGCCTAATAATATTAAATGGGTACAGGATCTTTATAGTAAAGGAACGACCGAAGTAGTATTAACTACAAGTAGACCTGAAGAATTTAAAAAACAAACGTTAAAAGAATTAAAAGAAAAAGGAATTCCATTTAATAAAATAATAATGGGGTTAAACCACTGCAAAAGAGTTGTTATAAACGACTTTGCTAATTCTAACCCATATCCTTCTTGTAACGCTATTAATATAGAAAGAAACTCAGATAACTTAAGTGCATATAAGCTAAAATAAAGTTGCATATATAAAATAAAGTTCTTATATTGACTATATATATAAATTAATCGATTAATTAAATTTTAAAATGGCAAATCAAAAGTTATCAAAAGAAGAATTAGAACAAATTAAAGACATTCAAACAAGAATGCAAGCAATTCGAACAGAACTAGGTCAACTAGGTTTAGCAGAACTTGACTTAAAAAATAGAAAAACTAATATAGAAGATTACCTAAAGCAAACACAGGAATTAGAATCTGAGTTAGTTAAGTCATTAGAAGATGCATACGGACAAGGAGAAATTGATACTAAGAGTGGAGAATTTATAGCTTCTTCAGCAAAAGTTACTAAAGAAGTACTTCCTACTGTAGAGTAGTAAAATTGTAGTTTTTTATAGATTACATAAGGAGAGGGTTTTAGATCCTCTCCCACTATTTATATACAGAGAACTTTACATAAACATATAAACTGTTTTCGAAAATAACCTGATATTTATAAAAGACATTTAAATAAACTTCATTAAACATGGCAGAAACAATAATCTCTCCAGGTGTATTCACAAGAGAAAATGACATTTCATTTATTCAACCAGCCCCAACGGTAGCTGGTGCAGCAATTATCGGACCAGCCGTTAAAGGTCCAGTAGAGGTACCAACATTAGTTACTTCATATAGTGACTATGTAAGAAAATTTGGAACAACATTTGCTTCTGGTTCAACTTCCTATGAATTTATGACATCCATAGCAGTAAAGAACTACTTCCAACAAGGAGGAAATTCGGTACTGGTATCAAGAGTTGTAACAGGGTCTTTTACTAGAGCAGCAGCAACTAATATTACTAACACTACAACTACAACAGGAGACTTATTTGCTAGAGGATCTGTAACGATCGCAACAGCAGCAGCAGATGGGCAAAAGTTTGATATTGCGTACGCTGGTACAACATATAGATTTGTAGCAGTAGATGCTCCAATACCAGCAGATCAACCATCTGCTAATGTATGGTACTTTGACAAAGGAAGTAGTGTTGAGAATTTAGTAGATAATTTAGGAGCCCAAATAAATGCTATAACAGATTTTCCAGTAGACTGGCAAGATCCAGGAGCAGGAGCAACAGACTTATTTATTTTATCCGGTTCAGTAAACGGAGAATCTAGAAACGGCATTACATTTACAACCGGTTCAGATGCAGGAGCAACTCCTGATAAACTTTCAATAACTTTAGCACAAGGAACTAACACTACTACAGCAACAACCAACTCTTTCTTATTGGAGACAATAGGTAAAGGAACTATTTACAATAGTTCAACAGGAGCATCTGATGCAGGAGTACATAATAGTGATAGCTCTCTTGCTTTAGGGAAAGATGATAACTTGAGATGGGAAGTTTCAAACGTAAATGACAAGTTAGGTACTTTCACAGTAAGTATTAGACGAGGAGACGATAGCCTTAAAAATAAGGTAATCTTAGAAACGTATAACAACCTATCATTAGACCCTAACTCAGAAAATTATATTGCAAAAGTAATTGGTAACCAATACCAACAGATTAATACTTCTGAATCACCAGCATATATAGAGACGATTGGTGAATATGTTAATAGATCAAATTACGTAAGAGTTTCTGCAGTTAATGCTACAACTCTAAACTATTTAGGAAATGACGGATTGACTGTTAACTTAGATTCAGACAGCATTTCTTATTCAGCTTCTCTACCTATCGTACAGTCAGGTTCTTTCTACGGAGCAACAGGAGACTTATTTGCTAATGATAGACCAGCAAATTACTTTAAAGATATTACATCTATAGACTCACAAGGACTAGTAGGTCCTTGCTACGACAACATTATATCAGTACTAGAGAATACAGAAGATTACATATTTAATATTATCTCAGCACCAGGCCTAGTATACGAATTGGCTGGACATATTACTCCATTAGACAGTATTATTTCCTTAGCAGAGACAAGAGGAGATTGTATATCAGTAGTAGACTTAGTAGACCACGGCTCTACAGTATCTAATACTACAGCACAATCAGCTGTACTTAATAGTTCTTATGCTGCAGCTTACTGGCCATGGTTACAGACACAATCTGCAACCGGTAGAAACGAATGGATACCAGCATCAGTTGTTATTCCGGGAGTATATGCTTTTACAGATAACAGTTCAGCACCTTGGTTTGCACCAGCAGGTCTTGTCAGAGGAGGAATAACAGGAGTAATACAAGCAGAGAGACGATTAACAAGAACACAAAGAGATACATTATACTCTAACAAAGTTAATCCAATCGCTTCATTTCCAGGACAAGGAATATCGGTATTTGGGCAAAAAACATTACAGACAAAAGCATCCGCTCTTGATCGTGTAAACGTAAGAAGACTATTAATAGAGTTGAAAAAATTTATTGGCGATCAATCAAGAAATTTGATATTCGAACAAAATACAATAGCAACAAGAAATAGATTCTTAGCAACAGTAAATCCATACCTAGAATCAGTAGTACAGAGACAAGGTCTTTATACATACAGAGTAGTAATGGACGATACTAATAATACTGCAGACGTTGTTGACAGAAATCAATTAATAGGTCAAATCTTTATTCAGCCAGCTAAAACAGCAGAATTTATAGTACTTGACTTTACAATTGAACCATCAGGAGCAACATTTGGAGGATAATTTTAATTTAAGATATTTATAATAAAGAATATACAATAACATGGCAGTATTAGATCCAAACGAAATTATGTTTAGAGCCTTCGAACCGAAGGTACAAAATAGATTCATCATGTATATGGACAACATTCCATCATTCATGGTAAAAACAGTATCAGCTCCTTCATTTGAAGATGGAGAGGTAGTATTAGACCACATTAACTCCTACCGTAAGATTAGAGGAAAGAGAGTGTGGAATGATATGGACATGACACTGTATGACCCAATAACACCTTCCGGTGCTCAAGCAGTAATGGAATGGGCTAGACTATCTTACGAATCTGTTACAGGACGAGCAGGATATTCAGATTTCTACAAAAAAGATTTGACCCTTAATGTACTAGGCCCAGTAGGGGATGTAGTATCAGAATGGATTATTAAAGGAGCTTTTATTAAGACGATGTCACAAGGAGACTTTGACTGGTCATCTCCTGAAGCAGTAGAGTTATCTATTACTATAGCGATGGATTATTGCGTACTAAACTACTAATACAATAATAAGTATAAAATAAAGCCCGATTAATTTCGGGCTTTTGTTGTTTTAGAAAGATATTTATCGTATATTTATATCTAGAACTAGTTTTAATTAATAAAATTTATGGAACAAACACAAAAATTTCCTACTGAAGTAGTCGACTTACCTTCAACAGGAAGACTTTACCCAAAAGATTCTCTACTATCAAGCGGTACTATCGAAATGAAGTATATGACTGCAAAAGAAGAAGACATCTTAACAAATCAAAACTATATCGAAAAAGGTATTGTTATTGATAAACTACTTAAAGCATTAATTGTAGATAAGAATATTAACTACAATGAACTACTTATAGGTGATAAGAACGCACTACTAATCGCTGCTCGTATACTAGGTTACGGGAAAGATTATGAATTTAACTACAGCGGTAATGTAGAGTTAGTAGACTTGTCTCTTCTTGAGAACAGGAAACTTCATCCTGAAGTAGCCGCCGCAGAAGAAAATGCATTTAACTATACCCTACCATCTAGTGGTAAGGTAATAACATTTAAACTGCTAACACACGGAGACGAACAAGGAATTGATCAGGAAGTTAAAGGTCTTAAAAAAATTAATAAAGAATCATCAGCTGAATTGTCTACAAGATTAAAACATATGTTAATCGCAGTAAACGGCGATAACGAGAAAAAAACCGTTAGATCCTTCGTTGATAATGAATTCCTTGCAAGAGATTCTAGAGCATTTAGAAAGTACCTTAGAGACTTTCAACCAGATGTAGATATGACATTCTACCCGGAAAACGGACCGGATGGGGGGGTCGATATCCCAATTGGGGTAAACTTTCTTTGGCCTGACGCCATCTTATAGATTATCAGTATTTTCACAGATACATGAAATAGTTTTTAACGGGAAAGGTGGTTACAGTTACGATACTGTTTATAGTATGCCAATTTGGCTTAGAAATTTTACTTTTCAAAAAATGCAAGAGTATTATGAGAAAGAAAAAGCTGAATATGATAAAATAAATAAAAAATCCCAGACAATGAAAGGTGGGAAAGGTAAAAAACCATCTTATAGTACTAAGGCTCGTAAATAATGCGGGCCTTTCCTATTTATAATAAAGTAATTATATAAATGGCTAACGGAAACAACAACTTAAATACTGATCCTAGCGAGTTTGCTAGGAATAGAGAGGAAGTAACTAAGCTAAGTGAACAGTATAACAAGTTTGCTCAAGAAGAGGCTAAGAACAACGCAACTTCTTTAGATAACGCCCGTATACTTAATGCAGAACTTAGAGATGTACTGGGAGTCAAGCAAAACTTAAATGATCAAGATAAGACTCTTAGAAATTTAGGAAATGAGATTGTTAAAGCAGCACAACAGAATGTAGTCGAGCTCGGTAATGCAGGAACTATAAACAGAGAAATCTCTAAAGCTAAATCACTTCAAAATAAGCTTATAACAGAGATGACCTCAATGACAGGAACTCTCAGCGAACATCAACAGAATATAGCACTACAAATAGCACAAGCGTATAACACTCAACAAGGATTATCTGCAGAGCTAGCAACGGCAACTACAACCCAAGCAGAACAGTTAAAGATTGTTAGGGAGCTAGAAAGTAAAACTAAGTCTATCGGAGTATTTACAGAAGAAGAATCAACTAGACTTAAAGAACAACTAGCTGTTCAGAAAAACATACTCGACGAAGCAACTAACAGAGTTACTCAAGCCAGAGAACTTGAAGAACATGGAGATGGAGTAATTGCAGGCCTTCAAGAGTCACTTGGACTAGAAGGTAAAGTAAATTCTTCAAACGCTAATAAATTAGCTGCTACTATAGCAATGAGCAGAGCGACAGATGAGAATTTAGCTACTCTTAGAGAAGAAGAAAAGATACAACGAGCTATAGAAGATAGAATGGGTGTTACCGGCGCCTTAGTAGAAGGTACGGGTGCATTGATGGAAAGACTAGGTATGAGATCTGGTATATTTCAACAAGCCATGAAAGATGCTTCTTCAAATATGAAAGACATGGCTGAGGCATCGGAAAGAATCGATCCAATAACCGGTGAAATAGCAAAGAAATTTTCTAAAATGGAAATAATGCTAAAAGGTCTCGGGACCTTAGCATCCGGATTTGGAAAGGCATTATTTGATCCTCTAAGTATAGGGTTAAAAATTATATCCGTACTATCGGAGATAAATAAACAATCTGTAGAATTTTCAAGACTAACCGGACAAGCAGCTTATAAAATGTCTGGAGTAGCAACAGAAACTTCTACCGCAGTAGACTTAATGAAAGTAGCTGCTGAATATACTAAACAAACCGGTATAAACGCTGCTGCTATATTCACTCCTCAACAATTAGGTCAAATAGCAGATGCAAAAGATCTTCTTGGACTATCAGCTGAACAAGCTGGTAGCTTAGGAACTATGATGAAATTGACCGGACAAAGTGCTGATCAATTTAACGGAAGTGTATTTGACGGAGTAAAAGCATTAAATGAATCAGCAGATGCAGCAATCGCTCCTGCCGTAGCACTCCAAGACGTATTAGGAGCATCTGACGATATTAAAGCATCCCTAGGAGGTAATCCAGAAGCATTAGGTAGAGCTGCAGCAGCAGCAAGAAAACTAGGAATGGACTTAGGTCAGGTTAATAAAATAGCAGATGGTTTACTTGATTTTGAATCATCTATAGAGTCTGAATTAGAAGCTCAACTACTGACAGGTAAAAATATTAATTTAAATAAAGCTAGAGAATTAGCGTTAAATAACGATCTAGAAGGAGTAGCGAAAGAATTATCCAAACAAGGTGCATCAGCAGCTGAATTTGCTAAAATGAACCGCATCCAGCAAACAGCAATGGCTAAAGCAATGGGAATGTCTAGAGAAGAACTAGCTAAGATGGTTCTTACGGAAAAAGCTATGGCCGACATGACTGATGAGGCAAAAGCAGCAGCAAGAGGAGTCACCTTAGAACAGTCCAAACAAATGGACATTCAGGAGCGTATGAAAAAAGCAGCCTTTAAATTAGCAGAGGCATTCGCACCTATATTAGAAGCGGTAATTCCAATAGTAGAATTATTAGGTAAAGTAGCCGGACTAATTGCACCTCTTACTCCTTACCTACTAGGCGCATACGGTGCTATAAGGTTAATGAACGGAGGTATAACAAATATAGCTTCAGGATTCGGATCAGTACTTAAAAGCTCATTTGCCTTTGTTAAGAATTTATCACCTAAAAATTTCAACTTCTCTGCAATAGGAAAAGCATTTAAAACAGGATTTGGAGATAAAACTAAAGTAGTCTTTGACCAAACATCAAAAAGATTTAGAGATCTGGGAACCGGTAAATTTGTTTCTGCAGATAAGGCAAAAGCCTTAGGTGCTAAGATGCCCGGCAAAGAAATCTCTTCAGCATCTACAGCAACATCTAAAGTTAAACCAGGGAAGAATATAAGAGTCTTCTTAAAAAATCTAGCAGCTGGTTTAAAAGAGATGGCAAGTATGAAAGTACTTTACGGAGCTTTAAACTTAATTCCTGCATCAATAGGATTAGTAGCTATGATACCAGGAGTTATTGGAGCTAAGTTAATGGAAAAGATGTCTGGACCAAAGTTACTTTTGTCTATGCAATCACTATCACAAGGGTTATCAGCAATGGGAACAGGTAAAGCTCTCCTAGGAACTTTAGGGCTAATAGGAACAGCAGCAGCATTTATATTAATGATACCCGCAGCAGCAGGAATGGCGCTAATGGGATTAACAGCACCTATGGCGGCTACAGGAATATTCACTCTTATACCTGCCTTAGTAGCACTAGGGTCTGCAATGGCATCAGGAGTAGGAGCATTAGGATTAGGAGCCTTGATAGCAATGGCAGTAAGCGCAGGAGCATCATTCGCCCTAATAGGAGCAGGAGCTATGATGTTTGGTAAAGGTATTCAATTCGCGGCTGAAGGACTATCCTTAATAATGAGCAACCTATTAGGACTAGCAAGCGCAGTCCCACAGTTAATGTTAGTTGGATACGCATTAATGGGAATAGCAGCAGGATTAAGTATGATGGCAATAGCAGGAATCGCAGCAATACCAGCATTAGCAGCATTATCAGCATTCGCAATAGTAATGACACCTTTAGCAGCTATTGGAGGTCTATTTGGAGATGGAGGAGAAGAGGAATCAGGTATGGGGAAAGTAGAAGATAAGCTCGATACTTTAATAGCATTAGTTGCATCTGGAGGAAACGTTTACTTGGATGGAGGTAAAGTAGGAGAAGCACAAGTATTAGGGAGTTATAAACTTTCTTAACTTCTATTTATATTAAATAAACAAAACTAAATTAATTAATTATGGCTAACGGAATAATAAACAATCAATTACCAATTTCATCATTAGGACTGAAAGGAACTACTCCACCTCAAAGAGCAGGAGCAAAAGGTAAATCTCAGCTTCACTACGAATCTTCGATTAATAATAACCCAGCTATTGATCAAACTCCATCTGTATTGGACTTAAACGGGGTAACACCAAGCAAATACTCGGACAACCAACCTCAGTAGTAGTATGCCAATTATAAGGAACCTAAGAAAGGACTTCGATGAAGGCCGTATGGATAAACTTCGCTCTCTCACTTACGAAGAAAGAGGGACTAAGGCTCCTTATGTGGTAAAATCAGAAGAAATTACATCTAGTAAATCGTCGATTGTACAACAAGCAGGGCTACAGCTATCAAAAAGATTAGACGATACATCACGTATTGCACAAATGTTAATTGATAAGCCAGGCTTAAAACACCTAGCTAATGAAGCACTGCTTAAACAAGGCGAAATTTCTGATAAATTAGAGAGGAACAAAAAATACCAAGAAGGATCAAAAGTAGGTAATTTTTTAAGGAGAGCAGGAGGAACTATTAAACATGTTGCTCAAGTTGCAATGTCTACTGTAGCACAAGTACCAGTAAACGGTACAGGAACACACTTTCTTAGAGCATTTAAAACAGACACATACCTACAAGACGGAGAAAGTAATAGTGCATTAGCATCCCTGCTTGGAGCTGGAGGACTAGAAGGTTCAAAATATGCCCTACAAGGAGCAGCTATACCAGCACAAGGCGTAATAACAGATTCAAAACTACCTATTAGGAATACTACTGCTTCCCCAGAAGACTTAGGGAAGTACCACATAGGAATAGAAGGAAACTTAAGTTCTGTTACAGATATATCCCGCTATACTAACGTTGTTCCATTCTATAATAAAACAGAAAGTACAGTATACGGAGCTCAAATCGGGTATATTATCCCAGGAGTAGATTCTACATTTGATAACACTACTGTTCTTCCGAATATTATAGGAATCCCCAGTGAATACGCAGACGGAGCTATAGTAGATGAATTTGAGCCATTAACAGTCAATCCTTCTCTTATACGTAACACCTATAGCCCTAACTCATCAACAGAGTATACAGGTAATACAACAGAGGATAATGTAACAAGAATAAAAGTAGGGAGTAGTATAACTAAACCACAAGACTTAAGTAGGAATACAACCCCACAACCTTTCAGCATCGGAATAGATAAGAAAGATATTGTAGGAGACGTAACAGAAAACACAATAACATCAACATACCGTCCAGACGGTACGTACAGTGAGACTGATACAGTTAGTAATATTAGCAATGCTATTAGCGGAAACCCTATTAATAACCCTAGAGGAACAGGAGAATTTGATTCAACCTTTGCAATACAGACGACACCAACACCTGGTCAGTTCGGTATATCGAATAAAGGAATTGAAGGTAATATAACAGAAATTACCCCTAAATTAAGTAATACATATACAAACGATAAGCCACAATATACAGCTACCTTAGAGAATATTAATAACATTCAAACACAAGGTAATGGAAATTCATCTGCAGGTATAGCAGGTGGAAAAAGGTTAAATATACTCAAAGACACAGTTGATAATACTTCAAGAACAAATATAGGAGTAACTGGAGAGTATAACGGTACAACTAAGTCCATTAACGTTAACACTAACGGAGGCATACAGGACTTTAGAAATCCCAACAGTGAAAATGCATTTAATAAAGAGATAAACAACACATACTTTCTTGACTACGGTTCAACAACAATTAATAAAGAACAAAGAGTTGGATTAGGTAATCAAGGAAAGAGAGATCGAATAAGAACAAGTTATACGGTTAACGACACAGATACTGTCGATAAGGTTAATAAATTAGACGTTTCTGACAAACCTTTAGATGCAGTCACAGACTCTAGAGATTTAATTCAATTAGAATTTCAAATAATAACACCAGAACAAACTCATTGGTTAGCATTTAGAGCATTTTTAGATACCTTTGACGACAGTTTCAACGCATCTTGGAATACAACTAAATACCTCGGTAGAGCAGATAGTTTCTATACTTATAGTGGTTTTGAAAGATCTATTAATATTGGATTTAAAATAGCTGCTGCTTCTAGAGAAGAAATGGAACCTCTTTATAGAAAAGCTGCAACACTTGCATCTGTTACAGCACCTACTTACGGATCTTCTGGACAGTTTATGAGAGGGTCAATAGCTAAGGTAACAGTAGGAGATTACATTTACGAGCAACCAGGAATTATAGAATCAGTACAATATACATGGCAAAAAGACTATCCATGGGAAATATCATTCGAAAACCCCGAAGGAGAAGGAGGAAAAGATCAAATTTTACCTCATGTTCTTGATGTAAGTCTTTCCTTTAAAGTTATCCACGATTTCTTACCGGAAACAGGTATTAATCCCTTTATTACAAACCATACTCCTATAACTGATAATAAACTAACATATATTAAGTTGAAAAGCTAAATAATAATTCGTATATTAAAAAATGGGTAGACGCTATAAAAAAATACTGACTAAAAAAACAACACAAGGAACGGTATACAAAAGAACTGTAATATACCCTGAAATTCCTTTGAATGAAAACGACATATACGTTATATCTCAATACGGCGACCGATACGACACTTTAGCACAAGAGTTCTATAAAGATTCAGAACTCTGGTGGATAATATCATCAGCTAACAACTATCAAAAAGGTTCCTTAAATATTACGCCAGGAATACAGTTAAGAATACCTGCAGATTCGTCTACTGCATTAGAAGTCTTTGAAGAAGTAAATAAAAATAGATAATGTCTAAAGAAGCACAAGATGTTCCGCAAGGACAACCTCAGGAAGTAATTGGAGGAGGAGTAGCTAAAGGGGTTGTGAAACAACTAATCGCCAGAGAAGACTTGGTTTCAACATACAAACGGGATAATAAGCAGCTACTGTATTTTAATGCTAATGGTTCTTGGGCAAGGATTGTTTCAAGTGTTAATACACTAACTAAAGAAGAAACAGAAGGTTTAGCAACTGGAAAGAAGACTATAGCAGAAATAAACGGTTCTAGAACGCTTGCATTTAATAATGTTCTAATGGGCGGAACAATGAAGCCTAATACAAGCGAAGACTTTAAAGGACCATTTAGCGGTGGGGTAAATACAGGTAAAACTCATTCCCCAATTATAAAAGACAGCGAAGGATATATTACAGCAGGAGATAAAAAAGATGCAGCATACCAAAAATACGAATCCCTAGGATTCAGACCAACCCCAGGTATTACGGGAGTTGCTGTAAAATCAAAAGGAACTTACGGAAGCTTGAGAGAAGCAGAAATATCAGTTACGGTATGGTCATTAGAAGAACTGGAGATGATGCAAGCACTATACCTCAGGCCAGGGTATACACTCCTCTTAGAATGGGGACATAGTCTTCAACTAGACAGTACAACTAAATCAGTTAATCAGGCAGACCAATTTTATAAAAAATTCCTGCAAGACAAAGTTAAGTCTAAGGATATAGAAACAGATTTAAAACAATTAGTAAAAGAATCGGACTACAACTACGATTCAATGTTCGGGTATGTATCTAATTTTAGTTGGTCATTCAGGCAAGATGGAGGATACGATTGCACTGTTAAGTTAATCTCGAAAGGTAGCGTTTTAGAGTCAATCGCGGTAACTTTTGACCCCTCATTCTGTTACCCACCAAGCCAGTTTGAAAAAATCGATGCAGATAAGAAAAAAACAGAAAAAAAATCAATTTACCATAAGCTTTTCGCAGAACTGGATAAACTTCAAGGTACAGAATCACGTGGAGTAGAAGCTGTTGCAGAAGCAGGGTTAGATGTGTACGTTGACAACGTTGATGATGGTGTGCAAGCTGTAATAGAAGTAGTGACAGGAGATTTTGATGAAGCAGCTGATTTAGCCGTAAGGATGGCTGTAAGAACGGCTACTTTTTTGAAAAATCTGCCCTCAACCTTCTTTGGAGATTCAGAAGCATTAGCAAAGCAATTAGAAACACCACAATCTACAAATGCTAAACAAGTTATGGTAGACACGGTATTTGTTAATAAGTGGGAAAAACTGCTTAAAAGAGGGTCTACAAAGTACGACGGAGATAGAAAAAGATGGGATGCCGACAGAGGAGTAATGGACCTGGAAGAAGAAGAACTAGTTGATTACTTAACCAAAAGTTTTGGTGAGTACGGTATAAAATTTGAAGAAGCTGGTTCAGGAGATAACCTTAAAGCAACCGCTATAAATGGAAAAGTATTTGAAGGAGAGTGTGACAATACTGCACCGTTAGATGATTTTAATGAAACACTAAGGTTAATGGAGTTTCTACAAGAAAACTCTTTTTTGCCCATACCGGAAGTCCCTGAAAATAGTGAACCTACCCCAGAAGTTTTACAACGAACCGCACAACAAGAAGCTGCTAAAAACTCCCGTTCATTAGAACAAGCAAGAGGGTTTTTAGCAATTGAGCCTATTTTTACTATCAATAGTTTTAATCAAACAACCGGTGCGTACTTTAAAGATAACCTAAACTCTTTTGTAGCTTTTCGTCTCAAAGATTTAGAATATAAAGATACAGGAACATTTGATAATGACGATGTTAACGGGTACTGGCTTCCTTTAGGAATCGTATTAGATGTTTTTAATAATTACATTAGTATAGTAAATGGAACTCAAGAAGCAAGCCCTGGAACAAAAACAAAAGGAAAAAAATTAACGGAATTTTATACTGGCTGGCAAGATAAGGATACAACGAAACAGGAATATGAAAAGAAATTAAAGTATTTGACAAACGAGTTTCACTTTTCTATAGACCCATTAAAATGTATACTACCAAAAAAACCAAAAACTGTACAATTAAAAGATTCTAAACAGGAAATAATCAAATGGGGAACAAGCTCATTCGATGGCGTACCAGAAGGGAATTCGTATCCAATGGGCCTGATATGGAAAAATGGATTCCACTACAATGTTGAAAGTGCGTTTAATAACGGACTACTAAGAGGAGGTGAAGACGATATACTTAACATCCTCATCCCAGTTGAATTCCTAAAAAAGGAACTTGACAAAATAATAGACAAAGATAAAGACTCAGATCAAAATGAAGCTAACAATATGGTATCTTTTATGAGAACTATACTTGGAGGAATGACTGAAGCATTAGGAGGAATAAATGACTTTGATTTATTCTACGATGAAGGAGATGATTTATTTTATATTGTCGATAGGAAAGTTACTCCTCCATTAAAGAACTTTATACCCACATTAAATTTATCAGGGCTAAAGTCAACAGTAACAAACTTAAGTATAGATAGTAAGATAAGCTCTAATATAGCGAGCATGATTTCAATCGCAGCTCAAGGAACTGGAGGACACACTAAAGATAACATTAAACCTATGTTAGAATGGAATAGAGGACTTCTAGATAGACATATAATACATAAAGCTCAGAAAAACACAGTAGGTGGTGAACAGGTAACAGAAAAGAGAGAATCACCGGAAGACGACAGACTAAGAAAATGGGTAGAAGAGTTCCAAAGCTATTGGGAAGAATTTAACGGTATGGATGCATTTGACAATGGAGATTATAATGCAGCTGCAGTTGGGAATGTAAAAAATTACCATAAAGAATTTTGTAAGACATGGGTAGTAGATAAGTTAATATTTAAAAAAGAAAGTCCAATACCACCACCTGGAGTAATACCTGTTGAACTATCATTTACTATGATGGGAATCGCAGGGTTGAAAATTGGACAAGCCTTTAAGATAGCAAAAGGGCTGTTACCACAAGAGTACGCAGATAGATTTGGATATATTATAACAGGATTATCTCACAATATTAAAGAGAGTAAATGGACAACAGATATTAAAACACAGTTCTACTCTATGGTACCTCCAACTCAAGCAGAGATAGACGCCTACGAAGAAACTCACCAAAGTACAGTAATTCCTGCAGAAGAAGGCAAAGGAGGGTTTAAAAATACTCAAGGAACAACAACTGCAGTTATATTAAATGAAGGAACGCCAATAAAAGGGGACAAGGTTGATTATGATACGATAAAAGCAGCAGTAACAGCAAAAGGGTACCAATGGGATGATAGAGAATGGGCTATAAACATGGTTGGAATCCGTAATTACTCTCCTATAGTTGGTGGCAAATTGCAAGTTACAGATAAATTTGATGATATATTTACAGTATCTTGGATAGAAAACGGTAATAAGAAATCTGAGAAATTTGCATGTACAACAGAGCCAGGAAAAACATATACATCTGTTAAATACGGCAATAAGAAAAGAGGAACAGCAATATTAAAGGAACAGCAATACCTTAATGCATATAGAGTAGGTACACACAAGTACGACAAAGACGGAGACGGTAAAGACAGTTTTGGTAAAGCTGTATACCCTGCTTTTGTACAATCGGGAGAACTTATTGTATGGAGAGATAAGACTTTAGACAATGTTTACGATTTTGTGAATCCTCAGACATCTAAAAATCTAGGTATTAATATACATCGAGCAGGAAAAAAAGGAGAAACCCGTAAGATTAAAAATTACTCAGCAGGATGCCAAGTACTAGATAAAGCAACTAGCCTACACCGTTTATTACAGCTGGCAAGTCAAGCTAAAAGTAAAATAAAACAAAAGAAATATACTTATACTTTATTAAATTCTAATGATATAACAGTTTAACTTATGTACCTACCAAAACATCAATACACAGTAAAAACTATAGAGGAGCTAGGTTTAGATTTTAAGTTAAGTATACCTAAAGGTAAACTTCCCTCGTTAGGAAATAAGGCAATAGAGAAAATAGCAGGAACATTAGGGAACTTAAATGCAAAGGTGATAGCTACGGCATTTGGAGATATATTCAGCACAGAAGGAGTTAACCTAGAGACAGGAGACTTTACAAATGCAATCAAGCTACTGGTAAGTAATGGCAGTGACAACCCAACTCTTAATGATAACGATAGTAGAAGTAATGTAACATCTGTAAAACTCCCTCCAACAGCAAAAAACTTTAACGAAGGAGTAGTTGAGCGGTACTTTTATAAAAATAAGTGTACAGGTAAAGTAAAAGAGTATAATAGGACTAAATACCTAAACGTACTAACTACACGAACGAAGTGTGAAGAGGTTATTAAAGTAGATTGGCTAATCAAAGGTCCTGCTAAGGATCAATTAGTAAATGGATACTTTTTAGAAGGTATTGAAAGTAAAAATAAAAAGACATTAGATGTACTTGCAAAAAAACTCCCAGGAACAGAATTACTTATAAATGGACCTTCAGAATACGTTAAGGACAGTTTACCGCTAGGGTATAATAACCCACAACCCCCAAATACTAAATTTGATATACCATCCCCAGGTACACCTGTTCCAGCAGCTAAAAGTATTTATAAAAAGAATACCAGTGAAAGCTACTTTGAAAAAAGTAAAGAAAACTTATTAGCAGAATCTGGGGAATTTATTATAGAAGGTACTAATAGAGAATACGTAGGACTTTATCATGTTCATCCTACAAAAGGTCCAATGACAGGAGGAAGACACGTAGAAGCACAACACAGTAGATTAGTTCCTAGAGATAATTCTAAAAGTAGAATAAGCACGGAAATACCAAACCAAAGAAATACCACCAGTACTAACCAAAAGAGACTCAGATCTTCTACAAACCAAACAAGTAATTCATCAGGAGGTTATTCATCTCCTAGTTCTACTTCAACAAGCATAGGAGGATCAAGTTCTGGAGGCTCAAACTCAGGAGGATCGAGTTCTGGAGGCTCCACTTCAGGAGGAGGGTATAGTGGTTATTAGTTTGATACTAATAATTTTATTCGTATATTATAAGAAAAGGTTTTATAAATGTTTTATATAGTTGAAGAAGAGTCTAAATTAGACTTATTAGAAAAATTAGTTAAGAATGGATGTTATGTTGAAGTAATTCAATCAAATGACTTATATCACTCTACTCTCAATAATACAGTCGCTGTTTACATAAGAGTGCTTGATAGTGCACACGGATACATAGTTCCTTTGAATCACGAAGAAGGAATAAATGTAGCTAAAGAACGTATCTACGGTATACTTTCTAATTCCGACACACTTTATACACTAAATAAGAAAACACTTCTATACCACTTTAATCTACAGGAAGCCATAGACTTATCACTACTTTATTCAATGAATAAGTATGAACGTTTACAAATCCCAGATAATAATAAGACTTTTAATTGGTTCTACTCAAAGTTTAATGAGAAGAAAGATATTAATAGAATAATTCCTATATCTAAACTACATGAAAAATGCGAAACGACTTACGATAGGGTTAAAGAGTATATAGAATTAGAAATACCTTCCGGTTTTGACTTTTATAACAAATTAGCGACTAACATATTCTTCCTTTTAGAACAAAAAGGAGTAGGAATAATACACAACCCCTTTGTAGAATTGTTTAAACCCCGTAATACACTGTACAACATTGAAAATAATATAGCTTATACGGACTACAACCTATATAACGCTACTTCGCGTCCTACAAGCGCTTTTAATTCAATTAACTTTGCTGCAATACCCAAGGAAGAGAAGTATAGAAAGGCATTTAAACCACAAAATGACTACTTTGCCGAATTTGACTTCGATGGATACCACTTAAGATTACTTTGCGACCAAATAGGATACCAGTTAACAGATGAATCAGCACACAAGCAGTTAGCTAAACACTACTTCGGGACAGAAGATATAAATGATGAGCAGTATTTAGAGGCTAAACAGATAAACTTCCAAGCAATATACGGTAAAATACCAGAAAAATACAAACACCTAGAGATTTTTAAGTTAGTACAGGAGTATATAGACAACATGTGGAGTGTATTTGAGTCAATAGGAGTAGTATGTAACCCGCAATCAGGAAAACCTTTTACAGGTGAACTGAAAGACATGCACCCAGCAAAGTTAATGAACTATATGATGCAATCGTTGGAAACCTCTAATAATATTCTTATATTAAAAGAACTACTAAGGTACCTTAAAGATAAAAAAACATTTATAACCCTGTACACATATGATGCAGTACTATTTGATTTTAGTAAAGAGGACGGGAAAGATACTTTAGAAGAAATAAAATTAATAATGGAAAACAAGGGGAAATTCCCTGTAAAATTTAAATATAGCAAAGATTTAGTGTTATAGAGTAGCTTAACTATTTATATATGATAACAAATACAAACAGTCAAAGGTTCGACTACGATTTAGAGCCAATTTTTACCAGTGAAGATATGAGTAACAAGCTATTTTGTACTTTCTCAACTGAAAAAGAGTTAGAAGGAGTTCTAACTGCTATACAAGAGAAGTATAAAATTATATATAGTAAAATCTTTGTGCTTTATTCAAAAAGTCAAGATGAGTACATGTGTACCTATAATGTCGATTTTGGAAACGTTTCAAATTTTATAGATAATACAATACTAGTCCACAGGAAAAAAGAAACTAATACACTATACACGATTAATGCACTAAATACATTAATTAAGGAACTAAACGGTGGGATGTTAGATAATAACTACCGTATAAACTGGCCAGATTACAGAAACTGTATTCTACTTACTAAAGGGCCAGAATTAAAAAGAGTAAATACGAAACTTTTTAAAATTATAGAGCTTTAGTTGGCTCTTTAGTTTTTTATTCGTATATTACTTATAAGTTATAAATTTAAAATCAGTTATATGGATATCAATGCAATCAGAGCTAAACTAGATGCTCTAAACTCTAATGGTCAGGAGAGAGAAAAAACAGACTACACTAAAATTTTCTGGAAACCGGAATTAGGCAAACAAACAATACGGATTGTACCGTCTGCTTCTGATCCTACATTTCCCTTTAAAGAACTTAAATTTCATTACGGAATTGGTAAATTTCCAATGGTAGCACTTTCCAATTTTGGTAAGCAGGACCCTATTGAGGAATTTGTTAAAGAGTTGAGAAAGACAAGTGATAAAGACAATTGGTCGCTATCGGGAAAGATTTCACCTAAAACTCGTGTATTCGCACCAGTAGTAGTAAGAGGAGAAGAAGAAAAAGGTGTTAGACTATGGGGATTCGGAGTTACAATCTATAAGGCATTACTTGCTTTAGCAGAAGATGAGGATATTGGAGACTTTACCGACGTAATTAACGGATGGGATATGGTAGTTGAACAGCAAAAAGGGAATCCTTACCCTGAGACAACTGTTAGAATTAAGCCTAAGCAAACACCATTATCAGACGATAATGAATTAGTTGATACTTGGCTGAAAGATCAACCAAACCCTGTTGAAGTACATACACAGTATGACTACGACTTTATTAAGAAAAAACTACAATTATATTTAGATCCCAATGCAGTAGAGGAAACAGAAAACACCGAAACTACAGAGGAAGATAAACTGCCAGAAAGCCTAGGTCAAGCAAAAACAGACTTTACTTTGGAAACAGCTACGGCTGGCAACAAAGACACAGTTAGTAAATTTGATGACTTATTCAACGAGTAAATATGGCAAAACAGAGCAAAGAAGTAAAAGCAGCCGCATCCGCGGCAGTCAAGAAGGGGTTTAATTTAGGTAATTTTAAGAAGAAAAAAGGTTTTTCTAATGCTTCTGTAAAATTTAAGGAGCAAGGATGGATCCCTTTATCGAAAGCATTCCAAGATATAACTTCTCTTCCAGGAATACCTACAGGACATATTACCCTTCTAAGAGGACATAGTGATACAGGTAAAACAACTGCATTACTAGAGGCAGCAGTAAATGCACAGAAGCAAGGTGTACTTCCAGTCTTTATTATTTCAGAGATGAAATGGTCATGGGAACAT
>MEHZ011560142.1_pt1 | contig 23987 bp, 23 predicted proteins | sample 897221 | NCBI WGS metagenome assembly MEHZ01 (sample SAMN05514161, study PRJNA337945) | marine metagenome | isolation source: marine surface water | place: Arctic Ocean | collected 2007-12-13
GGCGCGATGGCGGTGTCTTGCGGGCCCACGATGACTTGGTGCTCAACGCAGACGATCAGCTCACCATTATTGGCCCTGCTGGTGGGTTACCGTCATTGCTCGACCTGACTACCACGCTGACTGGCGAGCCCTGAGGGGGTAGTGCGGGTAGGGGACGTCGTTTGGTTTTCGGTCTCCGGTGTTTCCGACGAGGAACGAGTAGGAAACGAACAATGGTTGCCGAGACGGTTCCCCCGTCCACTAACCCCCTGAGCCCCAAACTTCTAAAGATGCGAAACGGCGGCAGACCAGTTAGTGGGCGACGTCTTCGCAGGTATGACACTCGAGTTGAATCGTGGAGTGCGCAATGCCAAACCGTTCGGCAAGGTCATCTTGTATCGCGTGCATTGTCTCTTGGGCGTTGTGCAGCCCGAGCGACTCACCAATCACCACATGGGCTGTCATGCTCGCCAATCCCGGACCTAGTGAACGAGTGTGGATGTGATGGACCTCGTTGAATCCTTCGACCGACCGAAGCAACTCGTCGATTTGGTCGACACTGGCATTGGTCGGCGACCTATCGAGTAGTTCGCCGCCAGCGGCCCGCAACACGGTGTAGGTGCCGTGCAACACGAGCGCATTGATCAGCAATGATGCTGCGGGATCGATCCATCTATAGCTGGTCCCTTGAAGCAGCAGCCCGGCCATCACGACCACGACAGAGCCGGCGAGGTCAACGATCAGATGGAGCCGTGCGGCCTTCAGCGACAGATGTTCACCTTCGCCCAGTATCAGCACGCTGGCACCGTTCACCGCCACGCCAGCGACGCCGATCAGGATCACGCCGCCGCCATCAACCTCGACCGGGTTGGAGAGCCGCCCAATCGATTCAAACATGATCCAGACGATAGATCCCAACAGAAGTAGTCCCGAGGTGTAGCCACCGAGCGCGTCTATCTTGCCCCATCCGTAGCTCATCGATGTCGTCGCCGGGCGCCGCACTAGGACGAGAGCAACGAGCGCTGTCAGCAAGCCGACTGCATCGACGACCTGATGAAGCGCATCGGCCAAAACCACGACCGAACCAAGTGCAAGGCCAACAATGACTTGCACGACCGCGAAACTGATATTTACAGCAGCGGCAAGTCCGAGCCGCTTGTTACTGACCTGGCTGCGGTCATGACTATGGCTCGCGTGATCACCACCGCCTGAGTGGTCATTATGATGCGCTGCCATCTTGTAACGATAGGCCTGTGTCGTGAAGAGGAAATGGGTAGACACGTCGCGGTCGTGCTCCATCGCCTTTCCGAGGCTGACTGGGTCGACCCTGGCGGGCAGGGGCTAGTCCCTGTTCGCTGACCTACCGGTTTCGGGTTGGCGCCGCGACGTGGGACTCGGGGGTCAGCATGTAGATGCCACAGTTCCAAACAGCGGTGCCGACGCCGCAGATGCGGGCGTGGGCAAGCAGACGAACTAGCGCTGGGGGCTATCGAAGGCCGTCGGTAGTACCGAGTGTCTTGCTTGTAGCCGAAAGAGCGCGTCAACAGATGTCGTAGCGTCATCAACGAGGTGATCAGCCAGACAGGTGATCTTGGTGGGGTGGGGGTAACGTCTAGCTGTGGCTCGTGGTCGCACAGAGACGGTGATGGCGCATCATTTCGATGGTGAGACGTTGCGTCGTCGTCCCGAAGAACTTGTTGTAGAAGAGCCGTTGACTGTGCGCATCAACGAGGTCGACGTAGCGACGACCATGCGCACACCTGGCCATGACTTCGAACTGGCCGTCGGATTGCTGCACGCCGACGGGGCGCTCGGCGGCGCTGCTGTTATCGATATCCGCTACTGCGCGACCGGCACTGCGGTCGAAACCGAGTTCAACGTCGTGTCGGTACTTGCACCGGGCGCCCCCGAAGCCACGCCTCGATTGGGTGTCATCAGCTCATCGTGCGGCCTGTGCGGGACTGAAGCCATCGAAGAACTCGTCGAGCGGATCTCACCAGTCGAGCCAGCCGAGTCCATTGGTGTAGACGTACTGCTTCGGGTCGTCGATGACGTGGCAGGCCATCAGCCGGTCTTTGACCGAACCGGAGGGCTGCACGCTGCGGCCGCCTTCGAACCTGACGGCACGATTGTCGAAGTGCGCGAAGATATCGGCCGCCACAATGCCGTTGACAAGGTTGTCGGCCGCATGTTGCTCGATGGCGACCTGCCGGCAACAGGCCGGGGCCTGTTTGTCAGTGGCCGAGCCTCTTTCGAGATGGTGCAGAAAGCCTGGGCGGCTGGTTTCACTGCGGTCGTCGCGGTGAGCGCACCATCTGCCCTTGCCGTCTCGGCAGCCGCCTCGGCCGGCATGCAGCTCGCTGGCTTTGCTCGCAACGGCGCGCTGAACGTCTACACCACCAATCGACAACCAGACGAACCTGCCACCCACGAGGTGGCCGAAGGAGAACCGGTTTCATGACAACGCACGACATCCGACCCGCTATTGGACAGGGCGTGTTGCATCTGTTCTTCAAGACAAGCTCAACTGTCGATGCCGATGCCGCTGTTGCCGCTGTCATGGCAGCACGGGGGCGAGAAGATCAGGTCGTCTCGGTTGCCATGCTGGGCCACAAGGCCGACGTTGCCGTTATGGGTATCGGCCCAAATCTGTGGTCGTTACGTGAGCTGCAGACCGACCTGGTGGCTTCGGGCCTTGAGCTGGTCGACAGTTATGTGTCGCTGACCGAGCTCAGCGAGTACTCCAAGGACGCCCCTGAAGAGATGCGAAACATGCGGCTCTACCCGAACCTGCCGCCCGAAGGTAAGCAGGCATGGTGCTTCTATCCCATGTCGAAGAAGCGGGTTGGCGACGTCAACTGGTTCACGCTCGAGTACGAGCGCCGCAAGGAACTCATGTATGAACATGGCACGTCAGGGCGCAAGTTCGCCGGCCGTATCGTGCAGCTCATCACTGGTTCCACGGGCCTCGATGACTACGAGTGGGGCGTCACATTGTTTGGCGTTCACCCTGATGACCTGAAAGAGGTCGTGTACACCATGCGTTTCGACGAGGCATCGTCGGTGTACGCCGAGTTCGGACCGTTCTATACCGGCATGGTCGCTGAACTCGACGAAATCCTGAGCTGAGGTACCCCGCGAACCGTGTTGGTTCGCACATTGCGTGGCGACGGGCGATACTGGGCCGATGACCGAGGTTCGAACCGGGCGGCTTATTGAGCCGACCACTTTCGTATTTACCGACGTGGTTGGTTCAACGAAGTTGTGGGCCGCTGACCCTGAGGCGACAGGGCGAAGCTTCCTGATCCACGACACCATCGTGCGTACCGCACTGAAAAACAATAACGGTGAGATCTTTGGCTGGGCTGGCGATTCCTTTCGTGCTGCCTTCCAAGATCGTTACGACGCTGTTGCCGCATGCCAAGCAATCCATCGTGACCTTGCGAATGCCGACTGGGAAGGTGACCCGGCGCTTTCGGTGCGCACCGGCGTGACCTATGGCAGGGCGCTTCATCGCGATGGCGAGTACTTCGGTCCCACACTGAACACCGCAGCCCGTCTCGAAGAGATGGCCAGGCCGGGTCAAACAGTGCTGAGCGCGTCGGCCGTCGCCGGTCTCGACGGTGTCACCATTACCGCGCTTGGACGCCAGAGAGTTCGAGATATCGCCGACGCTATTGAGCTCTTTCAGCTTGGTGATCAGCGATTCGCGCCGTTGCGCACGGTCGATCCCTCGTTGTCGACGGTGCCGCCACTGACCGGAACCCTTGTTGGTCGCTCGGTCGAGATTGCCGACGCGCTGGCCGGCCTCGACGGTCGTCACCCGGTGGTCATCGTGGGCACCGGAGGCGCCGGCAAGACGCGCCTTGCCGTCGAGGTCGCTCATCTCGAGATGCGCAATCACCCTGATGGTTGTTACTTCGTTGATCTGGCTCCGGTTACCAGCGGAGCATCAGCGGGCGCTGCGATTGCTCGCAGCTGCCGCATCAAGCTGAGCAGCGACAACGCAGTGCAAGAGATTGCCGATCACTTCGCCGATCGCCATGCGCTGCTTATCCTCGATAATTGCGAGCACATGGTCGAGTACACCGCCGCCTTTGTGAAGCTGCTCAGTGTCGAGGCGCCTGGACTTCGTTTGCTCGCCACCAGCCGCGAACGGCTCGGTATTGCGGGCGAATGTCTGATCAAGCTCGGCCCACTCGAAACGGGTGCCGATGGTGCTGCGGTCGATCTGTTCGTGCAACGCATCCAGGATCAAGCGCCCGGCTTTGAGCCAACAACAGTCGAACTCGCGCAGATCGCACAGGTCTGCGAACACCTCGATGGCATCCCGTTAGCGTTGGAACTTGCGGCCGCTCGCGCTGGGGTGCTTGGCCTGAGCCATCTTCTTGATGGGATGCACGACCGGTTCCGCATGTTGTCGTCTGGCCGCGGGGACGGCACACGCACGCTCCGCGAGGCAATCGACTGGAGCTTCGGGCTGCTTTCTGACCAAGAACAGGAATTCTTCACGCGGTGCGGTGTCTTCATGGGCTCGTTTGACCTGCGCGCTGCGGCGGCGGTGGTACCTGACCTGGACCCGCTCGACGTGGCCGACCTGTTGCATTCGCTGAGCCGCAAGTCACTCATAGTTGCCGAGGGTGCGTTGGGTGGTCGCTTCCGCTTGCTTGAAACAATTCGGGCGTATGCCGGGTTGCGCCTTGGCGAATTTGGTCTGGAAGAATCGATAGGGCAGCTCCATTTCGAGCATTACCGAGATCTGGTGTCCATCGATTTTTTTGCGGAGGCCGGTGATCTGGATCGAGCAGTACGGCTCGCGCCCGAGTGGTCCAATATTGCGGGCGCACTCGAGTGGGGAGCCGACCGTGGGTTCTGGCTCGATGCGGCCAAGCTGGCCAGCGGTTGTTTGGGGCTCTGGGAAGACGCCGTGCCAACGGTTGAAGGTAAGCGATGGGTCGAACGAATCTTGCCGCAGATCGATCAAGGTCGGCTCGAAGCCCACATGTTGCGGTATGGGCTGTCGGCCTTTGAGGCGCAACTGGACAACTTTGCCGAGGTGAACAATCTGCTCGGGAAGATCCGTGAGAGTCCGGTGCCTGAGCTACGGGCGTATGCACTGGCGCTCACTGGTTATTTGGCAGCGCGGGTCACACCCGAGGCGTCCGAGCCAATGTTTGCTGCTGCCGAGCAGCTCGTCATCGACCATGATCTCGGCCATGACACCGCCATCACGACGATGTGGGCTCGCGGCGCACATGCGATTTATGGCCAGAATCTCGACGAGGCGTACCGGTGCTTCCGGAGCGGCTTTGACCTGGCTCAAGAAGCACCACAACGGACCGTCAACACGATCTTTGCAGGATTGTCTCTAGCTACCGTCCAACTTCTACTCGAACGCCCCTCCGAGGCATTGGCGACACTCGACTCACACAACTGGGCTGATTCCCGGTGGGATTCATCGCCCATACTGCGAGCGGTGGCGCTCATTGACTTGGACCGAGCGAGCGAGGCCACTGAGCTCGTGTTCGCCTATGCGACCGAGTCATTGCTTGGGCGAATGCACCGCATGAGCAACGACGCCATGCTCGGATTCGCCGCCTTGGCGCTGCACCGTGGCGAGAACGAACACGCCTGGACCCTGATGCAACAAGCAGTGACACCGCGCACCCCGTTCACCATTGGCCTGGTCGAAGGCCTTGCTGACCGAATTGGCCGGGGAGACGAGCTTCGGGCGCTGCACCGCCAACGGACCGCGTCGTTAGCCGACCTCGATGCAATGGTGCATGTGCAAGCCGAACTCGACCGCATGGGCGCGGCCATCAAAGGTCGCGTCGAGGCCTAGCCCGAATTCGGCGAAAGGCTGCTGGCAGATGAACGAGTGCGGGCTCCCTGCGCCCGGAGTTCTGCCAGTGCCTCGCTGAGGTGAGACGGTGCGGACGTAGTTGCCGGGTCGGGACTATCGGGGGCCCAGCGAGGATTCCCCAAAGCACGGCTTCGCGAACCCAGCTAGGTTCTGCCACGGCGGGTGGGTCACGGTTGGCTGCCCCAAGGGGGAAACATGAACGAACTTCCAGGCGGAATGGATTTGCCGCGAGGACTTGACGATGTCGACACGGTCTTCATGACACAGCTTCTGCAGGCTCGGGGTGTGATCGACGCGAGCAACGCGGTCATCTCGATGCAGGAGAGTGGCGTCGGCATGACTGCTGGTTACTTCTCGGCCATCAAGCGGGTGCAGTGCACCTTTGCTGAAGTGACCGACGCGCAAAGCTCGTACATCGTCAAGGCCTGGCCTGAATTCGAGATCATGCCGAAAGAGGCAATTCGTGCCATGTTTGTCAAAGACATCAAGGCGTACCTCTTTCCCCAAGATCGGTTCTACCCACGACCTGCGACGTTGCTGGCCGACTTCAATATCGAGACCGACCAGTGGGCCTTGATCATGGAAGATGCGTCGACCTTCGCGGAGCAGAAGGTCCATGAGGCTGAGCTGAATCTAGATGAGGTTCTGCAGATGGTGCCGTCTCTGGTCGACACTGCGGTTGCGTGGGAAGGTTGCCACGAAGGTGATGATGCAACAGATCTTGAAGCGCTGGGGGTTGATTTCTGGGCTTCAGCAGACAACGTGGCGATGTACCGGGCGGTCATGCCGGGTGGGGCGAAGTTGTTCGACAAGGTGACGAGCCTTGCTGACTCACCGCTGATTGGTAACCCATCGTGGGACCACTACCTCGGCGAGGGACTCGCGGAGCTCTACACCAAAAAAATCGACGCGTTCTTTGGGCCAGCACACCCTGAAAACGGCGCCACGTGCACGCTCGCCCATGGTGACCTACGAGGCGACAACCTCTTCTTCTGCGAACCCTCAGATCGGCACCCCCAAGGCTGGTTGGTGATCGATTTCCAGCTGCTGTTCCGGGGTCCGGTTCCTTCAGACCTTGCCTACCTGATGGGCAGTGGATCGGTGCTGGCGGAGGTTTATCAGGGTGAGGGTCGCGAGACTGTGCTTCGAGCCTTTTATGACCAGTTCATGGCAAAGACCAAGCGGTATCCCGATTACAGCTGGGAGCAGTTCCGGGCAGAGTACGCCATGATGACCACCGTTCTGTTCACCTACTACGTCGGTATGGGCGCGGCGTTCCTTCAAGCAGGTGCGTTCGCCAACGAACATCCATTTCGGGTCGAGCTCGGCGACCAAGGTGTTACTGAGGCCGACCTCGCGCCTGATGAAATGCGCAAACGCATGTGGTGGACGAAGGCCTTCAGGAACTTCCGCGAGAACTTTGCAGCGTTCGATCAGCACGCGTATCTATCTTCGCTACCAGATAACGAAGGCGAGTCTGCGCCCTGGACCGAACTCCCCGAGCATCTGCGCTGAGCCCGTAGCTCGCTGTCGCGGTGGCTATCCGTCGGGGTTGTTCGCGAAGAGCCAGCGCAGCAGGGGGATGCCGATCGCAGCGGCGACGATCTGGGCGGCGATGAAGCCGACGGCGTGGCTGGGATCGATGCCAGCGAAGCTGTCTGACATAGTTCGAGCAATCGTGACGGCCGGGTTGGCGAAGCTCGTCGACGATGTGAACCAGTAGGCGCCGCCGATGTAGCCGGCAACGGTCGCCGCGGCCAGAGTGGGTCGCCCGGCGGTAACGACGCCGTAGATGATGAGTAATAAGCCAACAGTGGCAACGCCCTCGCTGAACATGAGGGGGAAGCCTGAGCGGTCCTTGTTGGAGATGTTGATGGCGGACAGGTCGAACATGATGTTGGCCGCCATCACACCAGCAATACCACCTGAAATCTGGGCGCCGATGTAGCCGAAAAGCTCAGGTGTGGTGACTGTGCCTCGAACTCGTTCGGCGACCGTGACGACGGGATTGAAGTGGGCGCCCGACACGGGCCCAAGCGCCAGGATCAACGCGAGCAGAACGCCTGCAGTGGCGAATGCGTTTTCGAGAAGCTGCAGCCCAACATCGTTGCTAAGCCGTTCGGCCATGATGCCGGAGCCGACGACGCCGGCGACGAGGAAGCCGGTGCCAAGAAACTCGGCAGCCAGCTTTCGAGGATCGAGTGTCAACACGCGCTGGAGGCTACTGGCCGCTGGTGTTGACGACGTCAGCCGCAGCAGCGTTTGGTCGAAGCAGCTGGTTCACGTCGCAGATGCTTCGGGGGCGCAGCACATGGTCGCTCCATTGCTTCCTAGGACTTCGTTGTGCATCTGCTCGCTGTCGCCGGTGCGTACGTAGTATTCCCAGCGAATTGCGTCTGGGCCTTGCAGCCAGGTCTCCGTCTTTTCTGCGTAGCAGCACACAGTGTCGTCGATGCCGGTCGTCTCAAGGCCTGCCTGGATCAGACGTTGCTCGGCTGCGATGACTTCTTCAGATGTTGCGACTTCGACACCCAGATGATTGATGGTGCCGTCCTCGCCGCCTTCGAACAGCACAAGCTTGAGTGGGGGATTGGCAATAGCGAAGTTGGCGTACCCGGGACGTAGACGAGCAGGTTCGGTTCCGAAGAGCTTGGTGTAGAAGGCGATTGAGTCTTCGAGGTTGGTCACATTGAGAGCCAGCTGAAGTCTCTGGGTTGGTGGTGCGTCTTCCATATTGATCATGGTCAATATGTTAGTGGTATATCGACAGATGTCAATATGTATTTTTTATGGCAGACTGGGCGGGTGACCGCTGTGCTCAACCAGGATGTACTCAACCAGGATGTAGTCAACCAAACGGAGCAGGAGCCCGAATTGCGGCCGCTCTGTTGCCCAGGTCTCGACGATCCGTCGCTAACCGAAGCCGAGGCCGACGACATCGTTGTCATACTCAAGGCTCTGGCAGACCCGGTTCGCCTGCGGCTGATGAGTTTGATTGCACGCGGGGGAGAAGTGTGTGCGTGTGATTTGCCTGCCGCCCTTGACCGCTCACAACCAACGGTCAGTCACCATCTCAAGGTATTGGTCGAAGCTGGCCTGCTCGAACGAGACAAGCGCGGTAAGTGGGCCTGGTTCACCGTGCGACCCGAACGCCTTCAAGCCCTCAGCAGCGTCTTCCAGATTGTCGATCCGACAACCCAGAACTAGAGACGTGTGGTGGTGCCTGTCTCAAGCGGGGCTACGGGACGACGATTTCGAGCAGCTTGAGATCAGGCGATGTGTCGCGCAGCCCCCAGGCAAGTCCTGCCGGTACCGCGACGCTGTCACCAGCGGCCAGTGGTGCGGCGTCGGTCGATCCGTTTACTGCAAATCCGGTTGAACCTTCGAGCACGAACAGGAACCAGAACTCGCCGTGGTGGTGAGTCGGCGCGGTTGTTATCTCGCCGGAGCTACGCAAAACGCGCACACTCGCCAGTCCCTTGGTCGCCTGCTCGATGGCGGTGTGTTGCACTTCGAACCCAGGGTTAATCGAGGGGCCCCACGAAACTTCTGCTGACTGGTGCCGTACAAAGGTCTGCCCACCGAAATCACGGTCAGGGTCGACGATGTTGGTTGGAAGCTCGAGCTCGTAATCGAAGAAAGTGTCGTGTTCAGCGGGGCATCCGATCTCGACTACCTGCGCGCCCGCCGAGCTCTTGAGCACGCGGTGGCGAATATGGGGTGGTTGCAGAACACAGTCGCCCGCGTTGAGCCGAAATGCGTTGCCCTGGTCCTCATAGACAACATCGACCCAGCCACGATGGCAGAAGATCATCTGAAAACGAATGGCGTGGTGGTGCACCAGATCAGGAACAGGCCCACCATCGCAGACCTCGATATGTGACGCGATGAATCGACCGCCAAGTCGTGACGGAATCAGGTCCCGGTAGCGCATGCCAGCGCGGCCGATGATCCAGTTTGATTCGTCGCCAGCTAGCGAGACGACAAGCTCGGAAACCAGCTCAGGGACAACGACTGTTTCCATAGGCGGGTCGATGAACTCAACGTTGACGCCGTTTGGCGCAGTCATGGTTGGGGCTGCCCCTGACTCGATACGAAGGGTCGATGGTGCCGAGGTGATCTCGGGGTCCAGACACACGCTCACGCCGCCACGCGACAGCACAGCCAAGGTCGGGTTGTCTGCAGGGCTGATGCGGTCTAGGCGGAAACCGAGTTCGTCGGAGAAGAATGCGAGTGTCTCAGCAAAGGGGTGGCCGCTAACCGAGATGGTCGCGCCACGGATCGGAGATGTCATAGAGGAAAAACTAACTGACTGATGCGCCTAGCAGCGTTCCGATCAACCAAGTCAGAAGGCATGCTGCGCCGCCGAGCCCGACCTGGCGCGTCACCGTGCGAATCTTGGACTTGCCGGTAAAGAAGGCCAGTGCCAGCCCCACCCCAGCGGCAGCCAGAACGCCAAGAACAATGGATGCGATGAGCGCACCGCTGCCCTCGCCAAGCAACCATGGCAGTAGTGGGATGAACGCACCGATCGAGAACGCAACGAAGCTGCTGACGGCGGCAGCTATTGGCTGCCCTGTCTCGCTCGGGTCAACACCAAGTTCTTCGCGGGCGTGGACTTCGAGCGCAATTTCGGGATCGGCGTGGACGGCTTCGGCCATCTGCAAGGCTTGATCCTTGTCGATGCCGCGCTTTGTGTAAAGAGCCGCCAGTTCACGTGTTTCGAGCTGTGGCTTCTCGGCAATGGATTCGCGCTCGCGCTCGACTTCATACTCGATCAGTTCGCTCTGCGCCTTGACTGATACGTATTCGCCTGCGGCCATTGAACCCGCACCAGCGAGTAAGCCAGCGACGCCGGCGATGACAACCGATGACCCACCGGTGTCGGCCGCTGCGACGCCGATAATCAGCGCTACGTTCGAAACCAGGCCATCGCTGATTCCAAAGATCGCGGCTCGGGCCGTGCTGCCTTGGACATCACGATGGTTGTGCACCATATGTTCGTGATGATGGTGTTCGTCTCCCATACCCCGAACCTACCGCTGATCGGAGAGAAGCGCAGGAGCGAAACGAGTCTTTGTCAGCCAGACTTGGCGATGATGACCGCTGATAACCCTACGCTCGCCGACGATGAAGAATCTCTCGCGGCCTATGGCTCTGCCCTAGGCGATGCGTTCGAACGAATCGCAGCGGCGTGGTTTGTCCGGCTGGTCGAAGAGCGCTCGCCGGGAGCGACGGCATATGACGAAGCAGCGAACCAACTTGAGGCCGCCGCCCAGGCCACGGTGGCGGGCCTGCGGGCGTTGCTGGCTGCCGACATTACGCGGCAACAGATTGGCCCGCTCGAAGTCTTACGCCGCTCAGTCGTTGGCGTGCCGACCCACGTGTTGAAGGGAATGCAGGCCCCTGTCGCCATCCGCGACGATTTCGCACAATCGAACTTCCCCGACGATGTATATGGACTCACCCCTGCATCATTTGGCGATGTTGATCCGTCGTTGCACGAGCCCGGGCTGGTCTGGGGAGCAGCGAAGGCGCACGTTCATCTGCGGCGACGCCGCGATGCTGCGAGAGAATAGGCTCGCTGGATGACCGACACCGATATGCCAACGGACCCAGCAGCGGGGGTGGCGGTGCCGGTTGTTGCGTTGTCTGTCGACTTGATGGATCGCTCAAAGATCAGCGCTGCATTTCCTGAGGCGACGCTGGTGCGTTCGGTGAGCAAGCTGGTCGATGCGGCAACCCCAAACGCACTCGTTCTTGTGGATCTAGCGCGGCTCGATGAGGTGATGGTGTTACAGACCATCGATGCCCGCGTCATCGCTTTTGGCAGCCATGTGAATGAGGAACAACTCGCCGCTGCGACAGCGGCTGGGGTCGAAGCACTACCCCGTTCGGTGTTCTTCCGAAGGCTCGCGAATGGCGATTTCTAACCCTTGTTTCCAGAATGAGTTTTCATTGTTTCGGCAATATGAACAAGCCCTCTTAGACGCAGACTGGCTGACAAGAAACCTCTAAACAGAGTGCACGTGCTCGGAGCTGAAGCACGAAACTGCTTGGGAGGCAAACAATGTCAGGTGATACCGCGTGGATCATGACGTCGGCAGCGTTGGTGCTGCTGATGGTTCCTGGTCTTGCACTGTTCTACGGCGGCATGGTCCGTTCGAAGAACGTGTTGAACATGTTGAACATGAACTTCTATTGCCTTGGCATCGTGCCGATCATCTGGGCAGTTGTTGGCATGAGCGTCGCCAACGGCGACGGCGAGCGGCAATGGCTTGGGTTCTTCGAGTTCGGCGAAGTCTGGATGCGCCAGCCCGAAGGTGCTGCGCCTCGTGACATGGCGACATGGGCGTTCTTGCTGACGTTCGCGGTGATCACTCCAGCCCTGATCTCTGGTGCGGTTGCCGATCGAATGAAGTTCAGCGCATGGATGATCTTCGTGCCGGTTTGGTCGATCCTGGTCTATTCGCCGGTCGGTTTCTGGATCTACGGCGGCTGGGCCCACGCTCTTCCTGCCTACGACACAGCCGGTGGCACAGCCATTCACATAAACGCTGGTGCTGCCGCGCTTGCCATGGTGATTGTGCTCGGCAAGCGTCGGAACTGGACGAAAGAAGCGTGGCCTCCACACAACCTCCCGTTCGTCTTGCTCGGAACCGGCATGTTGTGGTTTGGCTGGTTTGGCTTTAACTCGGGTGCGCAGGCGTTCGCCCCGCAGGCACTCGCCAACACGTTCCTGGCCGGTGCTGCCGGGATGATGGCCTGGCTGATCATGGAGATGATCCGCCACGGCAAGCCCACCACTCTGGGCATGTGCTCAGGTGTTGTTGCTGGCCTGGTTGCCATCACCCCTGCAGCCACATTCGTGGGCACGATGTCCGCAATCGTGTTCGGCCTTGTTGCCGGCGTCTTGTGCTTCTTCGCTATTCAGCTCAAGGAGAAGTTTGGTTACGACGACTCTCTCGATGTGGTTGGCATCCACATGGTTGGCGGCATTATCGGCGGGCTGCTCATTGGCGTATTTGCCAGCAACGAGGCATTCGGTGGCGCCGATTCATTCGCGCTCGAAGCCAGCGGCACGTTGTTACGGAACCAGTTCATCTCAATCGTGGTCGTCTTGGTCTACTCGTTCACGGCGACGTTCATCATCGCCAAGGTCCTCGACGCGACCATTGGCCTGCGGGTCAGTGAGGAAGCCGAACAGCAAGGCCTGGATACCAGCGAACACGCCGAAACCGCATACCTACAAGGTGGATCGTTCGAGCGAAGCTAATGCTCGACAGTTAGCCCCCCAGCCAATTGGCGGCCGGAGTCCACCCAGGGCTTTGGTCGCCGCTTGCGCGTCCAGTCTCCTCTGGTCAGCTGCGCCGCCGGGACCGTAGATGAGGGAACTCTAAGCAGCGTCTCGGCGAGGGACGAGCTGAAAGGCGGACTACCCCCAGGCACGGTTGATTGCGTTAGGAAGTTCCTCGGCCCACTGCACGAGGTCGTGTCCGGCCACACGTTCAGTGAAGTGATACGGCGCATCCACGAGCATCAGGTAGCCGGCCCATGCTTCGGTCGCTTGGTGGAACGGCCCCTCGAGGGTGCCAGCACAGAGGTGCATGTAGGGGTGGTCGTCGGTCCAGTTGTAGGCCATGTCGGGTGGCATGCCGGTGCTGTAGACGAATGCGTGCCCAAACCGTGGGGCGAAAAGGCGGGCCACCGTCGCGGCGTGGCCTCCACCATCGCTGCATCCCCAGACGCCGCGTTTTGCGGGGTCGGTCGGCACGCCGAGTTCGGCCTCGGCCCAGGCGGTGAGTTCGTTGATGAAGAATCGCTGGTGGGCGTCATAGACCTGATCGTCGAACCCCGGCAGATACTCAGCAGCGCGAAGGTTGCCACGGATTGGATCGAACGATGCTGAGTGTGCGGCCACGATGACTACTGGCGGGCAGATACCGGACTCGATCGCTGCGTCGAGGCGGCGCGCATAGGGCGCAAACATGTTGCCGTCGGTCGCGTAGATGACAGGAGTGTTGTCACCTGGCTTGTGCCCGTGCGGCCGATAGACAGTCACTCGTCGGGGCTCGCCGAGCGAGGCCGATTCCACCTCGTGCTCAAAGGTGGTGCCGATGAGCGGGTCATTAGATGCCAGCTCGGTGGGGGCATTTCGGCCACGAAAACGTCCGTCGTGAGATCCACGCTGAAAGTTCATCGACGGCATGGCATTGGTGGGGCTGAACGTGTAGGTGATGACCGCTTCGTCTAGGCGCTCGACCCGAAGACTCAGAACCTGCAGACCATCACCGGCATCCCACGACTCGATAGGGAACACCGGTGTCACGGTCACCGGTGAATTTGACTCGGCAACAAACGTGATCACGTCGTCATCGGCCCACGCGGTGGCGCCTTCGCTGGCCATACGAGCTCGCAGGTCGGCTGGCTGTGGTTTGTTCCAGACTCGGCAGAAGCGTTGGCCATCAGGCAACCAACCCGGCTGGTCAGCACGGTCGGTAGCGAGTTTGAGCGACAACGAGGTCATGCGCCGGTGCAGCTCATCAAGCGGCGGCACGCCAAGCTCGGCGCGTTCGTTGTCGCTGACGCGGTTGTCGACGGGTGGCTGCACGATGTCACCCTGGTGCTCGAGCATGACGGTGCCGTACAACTGTGGGCGCCCGGTGTAGAGAGCGATCTTGTCGCTGGCTTCGGCATGGATAAGCCCAGCGCCATCGATTTCAGCCTGATGTGCTTCTAATGACAGCCGCGCGACGGCGGGGAGGTCGCTCGGGTCACCCGATGCGGCCAACAACCGGGCCGCTCGGTACGCGTCGATGCCTTGCGCCGACTCAAGGTCCTGATGTTCACGCAGCTCGTGAAGCAGGTCGAATCGATCGTTCTCGTCAGCGGACTCGGCCGCTGTTACCAATGCCGCTACGTCCCGCTCACTCATGTAGCGACCCTACGCGGCCGCGGTGCACTGCACCCAGTGAGCGGCGCTAATCCACTGGCCAGGATCATCCTTGGTGTCTGACATAGATGAGGTGTAGCCCGGCTTCGCCCCGCTCATCCTGTCTGCGCTGACTACATCGAAGTCCCAGGGACTCCTACGACCGTCACCAGTCTGGGTTTCGGGTCGTCGCTGCGCGTCTCGCCGAAACCCTCCGTGAGCAGAATGTTCTGTGATCCAGGCAGGCGCGGATAGGGAGACAAGACGATGCCATGTGAACAGCGTGTTTCGGCCGCGTTGCCCGTTGGTGACGGCGATTAACCTGCCCCTATGTCCACTGGTGGTTTCGGCGCATCCCCGGAGATCAACCGCGAAGAACTCTTCGCTGACCGCTCGCTCGTAGGCATGGTCTTCTGCCGGGCGTATTCGCGACGGGTCGACGAATGGCTACAAAAGCTGTTCAACGACAGGCTCGGTGGGCGGCCCGGTTTGAGCCTCGTTGCCATTGGTGGTTATGGCCGCGGGGCGTTGAGCCCACAGAGCGACCTCGACGTCATGCTGTTGCACAACGGCTGGGACGAAGCTGACCTTGAAGAAGCAGCCCAGGCGCTGTGGTTCCCGGTGTGGGACGAGAAGATTGCTCTCGGTCACTCGGTGCGCACTATCGCCCAGAGCATTGAGTTGGCGTCAAGCGACCTCGAGACAGCCACGTCGTTGCTCAGCCTGCGTCATCTGGCAGGCGACGCGGAATTGTCCGATGATCTGGTCGAACAGTCGAGCCGGTGCTGGCGCAAGAACCGGCGCAAGTGGCTTCCAGAGATCGTTGCTGGTGCGAGAGATCGCGAACGGACCAACGGCGAAGTCGCGTACCTGCTTGAACCTGATCTCAAGGCGTCGAGCGGCGGCCTTCGCGACATCAACGCGATTCAATGGATTGAAGCATCGGGAATCGCTCTGCTTGACCAGGAACAGCGTGACCTACGGGCCGCAAACGATGTGCTGCTCGCTGCTCGAGTGGAGCTGCACCGAGGAACATCGCGCAAGGGCGACGTGCTGTTGCTCGAAGAACAAGACTCGGTGGCTGATGCGCTTGGCATCGGCGACGCCGACGTGATGATGAGTCAGGTTGCAGCCTCGGCTCGCACCATCACATGGATCGCCGACGATGTCTTCCTTCGAGTTCGTAACGATCTGCGAAGGCTGCGACTACGGGCGGGAAAGCCTCGCACCATCGCCGAGAACATTCATCTTGTCGACGGCACGGTGGCCATTGTTGCGGGTAGCCCGGTGTCGACCGACCAAGCACTCATGTTGCGTCTGGCAGTGGCTGCGGCCGAGAACGAGGCCCGGCTAGACCGAGACTCGTTGGATCAACTTGTCGACCACGGCGCTGAAATCACCACGCCATGGTCTGTCGAAGTCCGTGACCTGTTCGTGCAACTGCTGCTCACGGGCCATCGAGCAATTCATGTTGTCGAGGCTCTCGATCATGTTGGTCTGTTCGTGCGTTTGCTCCCCGAGTGGGAACCGAACCGAAGCAAGGTGCAACGCAACCAATACCACCGCTTTACGGTGGATCGTCATCTGCTCGAGGCAGCATCGATTGCGTCAACGCTGACCGACACGGTGGACCGCCCCGACTTGCTCGTTGTTGGCGCGCTGTTGCATGACATCGGCAAGGGCTATCCGGGCGATCACACCGACGTGGGTGTGGTGCTCATCGACACCATCGCCGCAAATATGGGTTTTGATAGCGACGATGTTGACACCCTCAAGAGACTGTGCGCACACCACCTGTTGTTGCCGGACGTTGCGACCCGTCGTGACATCGAGGATCCGGGAACGATCGCGGTTGTTGCGGAGCAGGTCCGAACCACGTCGTTCCTGCATTTGCTTGCGGCACTGACCGAGTCCGACTCGATTGCGACTGGCCCATCTGCATGGACCCGCAACAAGGCATACCTGACCGGTGAGTTGACGCGGTCGACGGCGCGTTGGTTGGAGTCCGACGGCGACGCCAAACTCGATCGTTCCTTCCCGGCCGATGAACATCTCGCACTCATGGCCGAACACGACCATGTGGTACTCGGTGCCGGTCATGTCATGCAGATCGTGACCACTGATCGCCCAGGCCTGTTTGCGCGAGTCGCTGGGGCACTAGCGCTGAGCAATTTGAACATCATTGATGCCCAGATCTATGTGACTGGGCACAAGGCGCTCGAAGTGTTGCGTGTCGTCGATGCCGACGATGAAGACAACCTGATCGTTTGGCAGCGAGCAATCGCCACTGTCGAGGATGTTTTGGCAAACAACGACGACCTGACTCCCCGTTTCGAAGCCCGTGAGCGGTCGATCTTGCGGCGCTCAGTCCAAGCACCGAGACCAATCGAGCCGATCCGCGTCGACTTCGACAACGATGTCTCGGCTGACTTCACTGTCATCGAGGTCGCTGGACCGGACCACCCGGGCCTGTTGTACGAAGTCAGCTCGACCATCGTCGCTGCTGGACTTGATACCCAACAGGCACGCGTGCAGACGGTCGGTGGCGATGTGGTCGACTCGTTCTACGTGCAGACGCTCGATGGAAACAAGCTCACCGACCCCGCTGCCCAGTACACACTTCGCTCCGCTCTGTTGGCTGTCCTGTCGGCCTGAGCCGAGGAGTATCAGCGCCGTTACAGGTTGTCTAAGAAGGTTCGGGCGGCGATGGCGTTGTGGCGACGCCAGTGGTCGACGACATCACCTGTCAACGCCTCGGCGAGCAGATCAAAGGTGGGCGCGAGTTCACGACGCTGCGCGTCGACCAGGGCCTGAGCGTCGTTGCCGCGGCGTTCGGTGAGGCGCAGCTTGATCAAAAACTCGATCCGCAGATCGCGGACATGATCTACGGGTCGCACGAACCATCGCGTGAGCGCAGATTTGCCCTTGCGGGTGGTGCGCATGATGGTGCGGGCCGGTCCAGCATCGCCAGGTTCGGTTGCGCTTTCCTCGACGAGGCCGCCGTCACAGAGCCGATCGAGCGCTCGATACACCAGGGGTCTATGCACCGTCAGGATCCGTCCGAGGTCGGAGCCGGCCTGGAGTTCCCGAGCAACGGCGAAACCGTGTGTGGACTCCTCGCCGACAAGAGCTAGCACGACCCACTCAGTCAAGGAGAGTTCCGAAGCGGCCACAGGCTGAAGCTAGCCCATGGTGCCAACTAGTATCAACGAGACTATGTTGGCGAAGCCCGGTGGGCGAGAGTGATGAGGGTCCGGCATGATCAGAGGAGCAGCATGGTGTGCACCGCTGCTCGTCGCGCTGCTGCTCTCTTGCTGTGCCGTTGCAGATAACGATGAGGCGTTGCTCGTTATGGCGGCAGCATCGCTGACTGACGCGTTCGGCGAAATCGAGGTCGCCTTTGAGGCTGCGAACCCTGATATAGATGTACAACTCAATTTCGCTGGCAGCGGCGCTCTTCGTGAACAGATCGTGCAAGGTGCGCCCGCCGACGTTTTCGCCTCTGCCAATGCTCAGACGATGCAGGCGTTGGTCGCTACAGACTTGGCGCTCGTACCCATGGACTTTGCCAGCAATGAGCTTCGTATCGCAGTCCCTACCGGTAATCCAGGCGGTATCACCAGTATCGATGATCTGGCGAACAGCGAATTATTGGTTGGCTTGTGTGGCGCACAAGTGCCGTGCGGGCAGTTCGCCCGCCAAGCGCTCGAGCAGGCGGGTGTCGAGGCATCAGTCGACACTAACGAGGGCGACGTCCGGACGTTGCTCGGCAAGATCGAAGCCGGTGAGCTCGACGTTGGCGTTGTGTATGCCTCAGATATTGCCGCTTCTGATGAAGTCGACGAGATAGCGCTGCCACCCACCACCCGAGTGGAGATCGCCTACCCGATTGCTGTCCTCACCGAGTCGCCTAACCCCGATGACGCAGCCGCATTCGTATTGTTCGTGCTTTCGTCTGAAGGTCAAACCATTCTGCGCACCCACGGGTTTGGCCCATGATGACGGGACGCAAGATTCGACAGCGAGCGCCATGGCCGCTGCTGGTATTGGGTTCGCTTGGCGCTGCGGTGTTCGTGTTACCGCTGATTGGCCTGGCGACCCGCACGCCCTGGCCCCGCCTGGGCGAGTTGGTCACCAGCGATGTCGTTGTCGATGCACTTAAGCTGTCGTTACTAACGTCGGTGCTCGCCGCTGCTATTTCGTTGGTGCTTGGCGTTCCACTGGCCTGGCTTCTTGCCCGTGTCGACTTTCCTGGTCGTCGTATTGTGCGAGCGATCGTAACGCTGCCGATGGTGCTTCCACCAGTGGTGGGCGGAGCAGCATTGCTGTTCGCCCTTGGTCGCCGCGGTGTAATCGGTGAGCCAATCAACGATGCGACTGGCTTCCTGCTTCCCTTTTCGGTCTGGGGGGTTGTCGTTGCCAACGTGTTTGTGGCGATGCCATTCCTCGTGGTTACCGTCGAGGGTGCGCTGCGAAACCTAGACGGCCGGCACGAGGCTGCTGCCGCCACACTCGGAGCATCGCGGTTGACCGTGTTCAGGCGGGTCACACTGCCTATGACCGGCCCGTCGATTCGTGCCGGCCTGGTGCTGGCGTGGGCGCGAGCGCTTGGCGAATTCGGTGCAACTGTGACCTTCGCCGGCAATTTGCAAGGTCGTACCCAGACGCTGCCGTTGGCGGTCTTCGTTGCTCTTGAGCAGGACCGCGACACAGCGGTGGCCATTAGCCTGGTGCTGGTAGCGGTGTCGTTGACGGTGCTCTTGTTGCTGCGCGATCGCTGGTGGTCGAATGGGGCTGAGCTATGACGGGGCTTGACGCTCACCTGGTGGTGCAACGATCCAGCGACTTCCGCTTAGACATCGCGTTTTCGATAGCACCAGGCGAGACCCTGGCACTGCTTGGGCCGAACGGCGCTGGCAAGTCCACCGCCGTTGAAGTGCTCGCCGGCCTCACCCCGCTAGATCATGGCCATGTCGTTCTCGGCGGTCGAGTGCTCGACGCTCCAATAGACGACGTGTTCATTGCAGCCGAGCAGCGCCGAATCGGTGTGGTGTTCCAGGACTATCTGCTTTTCGATCACCTGTCGGTGCTCGACAACGTAATGTTTGGCCCGCTAGCGCTCGGCCAACGCAAGCCACAGGCCGCCGCACTCGCCAACGAGCTACTCGAGCGACTCGACATGCAAGGACTGCGTGACCGGATGCCGCCCCGACTCTCTGGTGGCCAAGCCCAACGAGTTGCGCTGGCCCGAGCGCTCGCGACCCAACCCGACCTGTTGTTGTTAGATGAAGCATTGTCCGCGTTAGACGTGACGACCCGGGGCACATTGCGACGGGTGCTCGCACAGCACCTATCAGACTTTGAAGGGCCGAGGCTGCTGATCACCCATGATCCGACCGATGCGTTCCTTCTGGCCGATCGCATCGCAATCGTCGAGGATGGGATTCTCAGTCAGGTGGGCTCGGCAGAAGATATTCGCCGCGGCCCGGCAACCCCTTATGTAGCTGCCCTCGCCGGCACGAACCTGCTTGCCGGCACGAACCGGGCAGGACTGCTGACGCTTGATGATCACGTTCATGACCTGCAGACAGCCGATACGAGCATCAGCGGCGCTGTCTTGATCACCATTCATCCAACGGCGATTGCGCTACACCGTGAGCAACCTTCAGGCAGCCCCAGAAACACCTGGCAAACTCGTGTCGCCAGTGTGGAACCGCTTGGCGACACCACTCGTATCACCCTGGGCGATCCGCTTCCGCTCGGCGTAGACATCACGCCTGGCGCGACCACAGCATTAGATCTTCACGAAGGAGTAGTCGTGTGGGCATCGGTCAAAGCTACGGAAATCAATGTCACGCCCGCTGCCGCAAACGCCAGGTCCGGCAGGAATTGAAGGCGCCGAATCCTACTTAGTGAGAGCCGCCATGAGATGAGCTGTCACGTGGACTGTGCTCGCCGGATCTGACCCTCACGGGCGCTCTCTGGGTAGAAGATGCCGGCGTCATGATGGTCCCTGCCACGGGCGGTGCCGTGCTACTCGCCGCCAGCGTTGCACCGGAACAGAGCGACACCAGACCATTGGCCTTGACGTCTCACAAGGCCCAGTCATCGACGCGGTCTTGCAGACCAACGGTCCACTACATCGGCATAAACATGGACAGTTCTTCCGCCGCCCTAACGAGTGACGGCAAGGTTGCGCTTCACTCGTGCACGGAGCGAAGCGCACAGTCTTGTCGCTCTGATATCGGGACTCCTGCACTAGTCGTGAAATCGGAAGGTCGCAGCAGATTTTTGTGGCTGTCATCCCCTCGACGGCAGGAACACGTGTGCAGGCCCGGTACTGAATTGACCGCTGCTGTAGGGGTTGCAAGTCAGAACAACTTCGATGGCGAACTGGTCCTGTCATGCCAGAGACAACCACCAGATTGAAAGACAGGGCGGCCTGCATGGTTGCCGATACAGGGCAGCGACTGACTGCGAGCATCGTTATTCGCCGGCTGCCTTGCTCACAGCGAAACCCCATCCATGGCCTCACAGATGATCCCCAACGCATTCGGCGCTGACGTCGCCTTGTGGGCTCGTCTGGGCCGCATGCCGGCGCTGCGCAATGGTCGATGATTACAGGCTGGCCGCCTGAAGTTTCTACACTTGGCGCACACGTTGTGATGCCAATGAAGGGTTCTTGTTATGGCCGATGAACTATTGACCGAAATCCGTGATCGGGTGATGATCATCACCCTCAACCGGCCCGAGGCCATGAATGCAGTAAACATTGAGCTTGCCCGACAAATGGCAGCAGCGATGGAGGAACTCGACGCGAATCCTGACCTGTCGGTCGGCGTGATCACGGCCAATGGTCGGGGTTTCTCCGCCGGCATGGATCTCAAGGCGTTCGTTTCTGGTGGCATGCCAAACCTTCCCGACCGCGGGTTCGCAGGCATCGCCGAGATGGCTGCGGACAAGCCACTGATCGCTGCCGTCGAAGGGTTCGCCCTAGCTGGCGGCCTCGAGATCGCATTGAGCTGTGACCTGCTTGTGGCCTCTAAGGGCGCCAAGCTCGGCATCCCTGAGGTCGGCGTGGGTCTCTTCGCTGGTGCAGGCGCATTGTCTCGCCTGCCTCGGCGCGTGCCGTATGGCTTGGCTATGCAGATGGCGCTAACCGGCGAACCAATCACAGCCGAGGTTGGTCACGACTTCGGACTGGTCCAGGTGCTGACCGAGAAGGGCGAAGCCCTTGACGGTGCACTCGACTTGGCGGCTCGCGTTGCAAAGAACGCACCACTTGGATTGGCTGCCTCAAAGCGCCTGATCCGTGATCTTGGTGGTATCGATGGCCAATTTTGGGGCGACCAACAGCCAGTACTCGACCGCGTGTTTAGCAGCGCCGACGCTATCGAAGGCGCAACGGCATTCGCCGAGAAGCGGGCCCCGAACTGGACGGGCAAATAGGACGCGCTGAGCGTTACATGGCGTACGACTCAACGTCTCTCTAGCACGGCTCGATGCGTTCTCGAAAGCCGGTATTGCGAACCAATCAGTACCGGCTTTGGACGCTTTGAGAGCAGCGCGCCTGAACGTTGATTGGCAAACACCGGCATTACTCGGCAGCGCCCTAGTAGCTTCAAGTGATACATGGATGAGACCCCGCTAACCGAAATCGAACTGCTGCGCTGGGCCGAGTCCTTGGCAGGTATTGCCCAGACTGGCCTGGCATTCACCGAGAGTCTCTACGAACAAGAACGGTTCGAAGAGATCCTGCACGTCGCGGCAGAGATCAAGGCGCACTCGGCGCGCGGTTTCGACGAAGGCGCACAGGTCGCCGAGTGGATGAAGGGTGTCGGCGATCGAACAGCGGGGTACATCACACCAAAGACCGCCATCGGCGCGGTCGTCGGCAATGCCCAGGGTGAGATCCTGCTCGTGCAGCGATCTGACAGCGGGATCTGGCTGTATCCAACTGGCTGGGCCGACGTCGGCTATTCGCCCGCCGAGGTCGCTGTCAAAGAAGTTCAAGAAGAGACCGGCATCGACTGTGAACCAGTTCGCCTGCTAACGGTGATCGACGGCCTTCGTGCTGGTTTCACCCGCATCCCGCTGTACTCGCTGGTCTTCTTCTGCCGAGCGACAGGTGGCGAACTGAAACCCCATCCGCTCGAGACGCTCGACGTTGGATTCTTCGGCCGAGACAATCTGCCCGAGCCGCTTGCCGGTCAAGGCGATTGGGTCGAGCAAGCTTTCGCAGCGATCGAGGGTGCCGAGCACCCAACCCTGTTCGATCAGCCTCGACCAGCAGCCGAGTGGCCAGCGTTCCCAGGTCCTGACGTCACCTGAGCCGTGGCCGATCCCACCGAAATCCCCTTGTCCGAAATCCCCTTGTCCGAAATCAGCGCGATCACGCTGGTCGTCGTCGACATGTCTGCGTCGGTTCAGTTCTACACACGGCTGGGTTTCGAGACGGTGTACGGCGGACCTGATGCGGCGTTCACATCGCTGAAGATTGGTGCCAACTTCGTCAATCTGCAGCACACCGGTGCTGCGCCGGGGACTGGTTGGGGTCGCGTCATCTTCCATGTCGATAGCCCCGATGAGGTGCACGCCACCGCGGCCGTTCACGGCTATGGGTCCGAAACCGATCCCGCCGATGCATCCTGGGGCGAGCGGTACTTCCACATCCTTGACCCCGATCGACACGAGCTCAGCTTCGCCCGGCGTATTGGCTAAGAGAGACTGCTGAGCAATACATGCCGCACGGCTCAGCGATCATCCGCGCTCGCTGCGTTCTTAAAAACCGTACTTCGGGGCCAAGGGGTTACCGCTCTCGACGCCGAGGTTGTCTGACGCTGCACGACAGGTTCTTTCACCAGCTGCTGGTGAAGGTACTCACCAGGTCGTTGTCCGCTTGTCCTCTGCAGGCGACGAGCAGGGGTCTCGAGCAGGGGTCTCGAGCAGTGGTCTCGAGCAGGGGTCTCGAGCAGTGGTCTCGAGCAGGGCGAACAGCGCTACATAGCGGTTCAAGCTGACCAGCGGTGACACGACGTGGTCGTAGTCCCACTGAGGAGTGGGTCCGTTGCGGGTCGGTAACGCTCGACAAGGCGAGCCAGTAGTCGGCGTCGGTAGGTGTCGATGGCCAGCGAAGCGATGAGTAGCGGAGCGATGATCAGGCCGTCAGCCCACCAGTGATGACCAGTGCCGGCGACGATCACCACGGTGATC
>MEHZ011443474.1_pt1 | contig 23946 bp, 20 predicted proteins | sample 897221 | NCBI WGS metagenome assembly MEHZ01 (sample SAMN05514161, study PRJNA337945) | marine metagenome | isolation source: marine surface water | place: Arctic Ocean | collected 2007-12-13
GGGGCTCATCGTAGTCGTCGTCGAAGTCGAATGCCTCGCGGAGTCGCTTGCTTTCGAGCCTGTCTTCTATTCTTCGTCTAAGATCCGTTACGCCTGGCTTCTGCTTTTTCGTTGAGAGTGACGCGTCGGCCTGTTCGTCAGTCTCTAACTTATTGCTTTCCTCCGAAGAGTCAAAAGACTCGACATCGTCATCTGCTTCGCCGTCCCAATCTTCTTCTTTCATAGCACCCTCACAATCAAAAGTTTGACATAAAGTGAACGCCTGTCTATCAATCGGTTTATCGTCTTGCTATACGTTTCCCTAAAGGGCTAGGGATCAAATTTGCAGACCAATTTTGGCGGATTCTAATCAAGGATTAAGCGCCAGTCGAGAACTATTTTGGGTACCCAGCGGCCGAGAGTTTCGAGGGTTTCGAGGGTTTAAGAGGAGGCTTTCTAATAGAAAAAGGCCAACTAAGCAAACTTACTTAACTGGCCTTTAAGGGCAACTTTCTTCTAGGGCCAGCCGGTGACGTAGCCATCGAATTTTGCCATCGAGCGATAAACCGCTTCGAGCGCGAGCGCTAGGCGAGTTCCAAAAGTGCGATAGTCTGTTTGCGCAGTTCCTTTTTCGCAATTTTCCCTGTTGCTATACGCGGCAGTTGGTCGTGCTGAAAGTAGAATCGAGCAGGGACCTTAAAGGCCGCGAGTCGATTGCGGAGAAAGGCTCGCATCTCTGTCTCATCGAGAGTCGCCTCTTTTTTAAGCATCACCGTGGCACAGGGGACTTCGCCGAGTCGAGTGTCGGGAATGCCGTAAACCGACACTTCGCTCACGCTCGGGTGTTCGGCGATCGCGTATTCAACCTCGGCGCAGCCAATGTTCTCGCCGCCTCGAATAACGATGTCTTTCGCTCTGTCTAATAGGATCAAGAAGCCGAGTTCATCGAGCATCCCAATATCGCCGGTGTGGAACCATCCGTCTTTAATTACTTGGGCCGTTGCCTCGGGCTGATTCCAATAGCCGTGCATCACGGTGGGGCCCTTAATGCAGACCTCTCCGATGCCCCCTGCGGGCAGTTCGCTTCCAGCCTCGTCAACAATGCGCACACTGGTGACAGGCGGGGTTGGGCGGCCTGTACTGTTAGGTCGGGCGAGATAGAAAGGACCCGAAATAATCGCACCTATCGCGTTAGTTTCGGTAAGGCCATAGCCTAGACCCGGTATCGCTTTCTCAGGAAATTTAGCCGTAATGAGATTCAGGTGTTCGGGTGGACGCGGCGCGCCTCCAGCTTGCACGCTACGTAAGCTGCGCAGGTCAGTGGTGGCGAATTTTTCGGACTGCATCACCTCCCATGCCATGGTAGGAACGCCATGCAGAATTGAGATGCGCTCCTTCTCTATGAGGTCGAGCGCGATGTCGGGATCCCATTTAAACATCATGACGAATTTGCGGGCGTACAGAAAGCTCGCGAGGAATTGTGCGTGGCTTCCAGTGCAATGGAATAACGGTACGTTGGCGAGCAGAGCCGGTTGAAATTCTGGGTTTTCATCGACTAACTCGGGCCGCAGCGTCTCGGTTATGTCTTTAACAAACTTCCATGTGTAAAGTGCGCTCAGCGTGTTGCGGTGACTCGACAGTACGCCTTTTGGGTTGCCAGTTGACCCCGAGGTATAGAGGATTGTTGCGCGATCATCGGGCGCCACATCAAACTGGGCTATGTCTGCGTCTGTGTAGGGTTCGAAGCTGTTAGCAACGGAATAGAATTCAGGGTAGTGAGAATCGTCTTCAGGCTTCGCAATGACTGCATCGATACCCAAGCGCGTTAGCGAATCTTGCATCTGTGCGAGGCGCGGAGGGTCGGTGATAACGAGCTTGCTGCCGCTGTCAGTTAAGCCGTAGTCGATTTCACGACCCTGCCACCAAGAGTTCATAGGAACGGCAATCGCGCCTATTTGCGTGATAGCCATAAAGGCGAGACACCACTCGGGAGAATTTCGAGCGCAGATGGCGACACGGTCGCCTTTCTGAATCTTGTATTTTTCGATTAACGCGCGGGCGAAGCGTCGCGAAAGAGTGAGGCTCTCACCGAAGGTGAATCGCTCGTCTTGGTAGACGAGGAAGCAGTCGTCTTTTACTCCATTGGCGAGTGTGTAGTAGGCGCCGAGAGTCGGGGGGATGTTGCTGAAAACATCGAGCTCGGTGCCCATTACGTTTTCGGTGTGTGTTTCGTATTCGCTCCCCACCGCCTTTGTCGCGAGGGCGATATCCTTAAGTCTCTCTAGGTCTTCCTTAATTTGCTGGTCGCTGAGCATGCTTTGGCCTTGGCTTCTTATTCTGTGTTGTTTTTTTGCGGCGCACTAGCAAAGCTCAGCGCCGCTCTGGTTACAGCCTTTTTTGTTTGAGGTTACGCCTCTGTTTTGATCTCGAGAGTGACCTTGCCCATGACCTTGCGCTCGGTAAACACGTTGAACGCGGCGGCATAGTCTTCGAACGCGAAGGACTCGGTGACGATCGGCTTGAGTTTACCTTGCTCGTAAAGACTAAAAAGCTCGGCGAAATTATTTTCATAGGCGGACGGTTCTTCTTTACGGAAGCGGCCGAGGAAAACGCCTACCATCGAAGAACCTTTAAGTAGAGCGAGGTTAGCCTTGTATTCGGGGATACGGCCGCTGGCGAAGCCAACGACAAGCAGGCGGCCGTTCCAGGCAATGCAACGACAGCTTTGGTCGAATAGGTCTCCACCGACGGGGTCGTAGATTACATCGGCGCCTTTGCCGCCGGTGAGCGCGTTGACCTTCTCTTTGAGTTCTCCGTCGCCATAGTTGAGTAACTCATCGGGCTTCGCCGCTTTGACAAACTCTAGTTTCTCATCAGAGCTTGCTGCAGCGATGACACGCGCGCCCATTAACTTACCTAGCTCGACGGCAGCGAGGCCGACGCCACCGCTTGCGCCTAAGACCAAAAGCGTCTCGCCTGGTTGTAGATTCGCTCGTTGCTTGAGCGCGTGATAAGAGGTGGTATAGACCATGGCAAAGCTAGCGGCGCTCTTGAAGTCCATGCTGTCGGGAATTTTACGAAGCCCCTCTGCCTTTACGCTGACCTGCTCGGCTAGGCCGCCGATGCCAGGCGTTGCCATGACTCGATCGCCGATAGAGAAGCCCGCGAGCGAGGCGCCAACAGCAATGATTACACCGCCGACCTCAGAGCCAGGAGAGAAAGGCATGTCGGGTTGGAATTGGTATTTGCCTTGAATTTGCAGTCCATCTGGAAAATTGAGTGCCGCCGAGTAGACTTCGACAATGGCCTCGTCCGCTGCAGGTACAAGGTCGTCGACCGTTTCGAGGCTGAGATTTTCGGCCGGTCCGTGTGATTTACAAAGTATTGCTCTCATTACTGCTGCCTCATGGATAGGGTGAAATTTGGAGAGTTAAACGCTCGACGATCACCAGGTCGAGACGCAAGAAACTAGCAGGATTCAATCACGAAAAGGCGACCACTTCAAATGCCTCTCGGTTGTGTCAATCGGGGCCCCTGCGTTGTTGAAAGCTTGGCTAACTGCTACTCTTCCGCTGTCAGAGACAGCCGGATTCTTTCGCTGGCTATTGAATAGCCTGAAAACAGCTTTTAAGTCGGTCTCGAGACGTTTTCGAGCAGTATAAAAGTCGCTTCGAGTATGAATCACCGGGCGCTCTTTGACACGAATTAGGGGTTAGTGGGCCGCCGGTCCAGCCGAAGACGAGCGAAGTAAACGAAATGGAAGAGACGAGTCGGCAGGCTTATTTGCGCGCCATGGGCGTGCAGGTCTATTTTCCACGTTACGTATTGGACGGCGCTAAAGCTTCGCCTGAGTATGAGTTTCTCGCTACGCCCGACTTGTCTGTCGGCACCTCAGAGCCACCAGAGCCGCCAGAGCCCGGTAAGGTCGCACCGTTCGAATCCTCGTTACCGAGTGCGCCCTCCACGCATCAGGAAATACCGCGTTTCCGCAGCAAGAATCCCGATAGGCCTGTCATCGACTTAGGCAATCACGCCAAAGAACGTACAAGGGGCGTGTCGGTTAACCAGAAGCCATTGGCGAGCGCGTCCGGAGCGCCGGAGAGCGAAGCGGCTGCGGTGAAACCTCAGGTTCGGGGGAGGCGAGAGGCTGTGTCGGTCACGGGCACTATGCGATTCGATCTTGGTTATTTTATGACGGCTCGAGGCGTTGCGATTCTTTACGAAATTCCGCCGCTGGCAAAAGACGAAGATAAGGCGCGCGCTAAAAAACTGCTGTCGGCAATACTGCTTGCCTGTGGGTTGAATGCTGATCAGCACAGCCCGAGACCCGTTCATGAGGCCTTTAACTGGCCGCTCGAAAATGACCTTGGGCTATCGAGCAGCGACCAAGCTGGCGCGGCTGCGCTCGCCGGATTTATTCGTCGTCGACACGATGGCGACCGGTTCGAAGAGCTCATTGTTTTCGCCGGTGTCGTGGAGCCTTTAATCGCTGAGATTGGTTTGAACATGCCTTTTAAGCAGACGCTACTGGCAAGTTTGTCGGCGATGCTATCGTTCGCCTCGCTAAAGCGCGAGGTGTGGGCCGATCTGCAGCCGGTATTGGCGCGTATAAAAAATCACAAAACCTAGGCTGGCACGCAACCTGTCTACAAAATGCAGTGGCGTGTCTATTAACTAACGCTCAACTAACGCCATAAATGGTTGATCAGGAATTAGTTACTCTCCTCATGTTACCCGAAACCCCGGCAAACGAATTCTTCGCACGTGCGATGCGCTCTAGCGACCTTGATCTGGTTGTGCTGAATGAGGCTGCGGCCTATGTTTCTCCTTGGAGTAAACGAATTTTTGTCGATTGCCTAAGATCGGGTTATCAGTGTTGGGTACTTGCCAGCAAAAACCAGATTGTCGCGCATGGCGTGATGTCAGTAGCTATTGGCGAGTGCCACCTCCTCACGCTCTGCGTCGCGCCCGATTTTCAACGGCGCGGCTTAGGCAAGAAGCTGTTTAAACTTCTTTTAGAGAAAGCAGAAAAGCTTGATGCAGAAACGTGCTTTCTTGAAGTGAGGCGTTCGAATGTCGCTGCTATTAGCCTTTATGAGTCTCTTGGATTCAGTCGTATCGGCGAGCGCAAGGGCTATTATCCCGACGGCTATGGTGCGGCGGGGGGCGACCGTGAAGACGCGGTGGTTATGTCAGCTGCGGTGAGCAGGCGCCGAGACTAGCGGCGAAAGCGACTGAGAATCAGGCCAATGAATGCGGCGACGCTCACTATGATGAGCAGTAACAGGGCGATCGCACCGAGTTCATTAGCGAGTGCGATGAGCGGAATATCCTGCCATAAAGACAGACCCCAAAGACTGCCCGCGCCGATAAGTATTCCGCTTAATGCCGCCGCTGTCTTTTTCCTTAGTTTTAAAAACGAGAAAATCATAAAGCCGGTCTGCCTTCTAAGTCACTGTAGCTTGCGGTGCAAACCGGGTAGCTGCTGCAGCCCCAAAAAGGGCCGTTTTTGCCTTCGCGCTTCACGAGAAGCTGCCCGCATTTTTTGCAGCGATGCGCTTGTTTAGGCCTGCCTTCATGATCATCAAGCTTCACCTTGCAGCCCTTATTATAACCACTGCAAAACCAATACTCACCTTTGTCTTTATCGGCGCGCACGAGCTTTCGCGTGCATAGCGGGCAGCGATAATCGGGATTGATGTCGGCGCTGGGTTTGCCGTCGACCTCGTTCAGCGTCGCTCTGCAAGTAGGGAAATCGCTGCATCCCCAAAACGGCCCCATGCGACCATCGATTCGGCGCATCGGCTTTTTGCAAGACGGGCAAGGGTGAACTCTGTCAGCACCTTCACCTTTGTCTGTCGTTGAATTTTGTGTCGTAGTCATTCTCTGACTGCCCATTCAATGAGGCTGTTAACGAGTCGCGTCTACGACTCACTTCGGCAGAGGTCGGTTAAGGCCTGAATGAGTCGGCTGTTTTCTTCCTCTGTGCCAATAGATATCCGCAGTTTGTCGCGAAGCCTATCTTGATCGAAATAGCGCACCAAGACACCTTTCTCTTTGAGCGCAGCGTAAGCGCGGGGCGCGCCAATGGACTCGGGAATCGTGCAGAGCAGAAAATTGCTTTGGCTAGCAAGACAGGTAAGCCCCATTGAGGTGAGTTCGGCAAACATTTTTTCTCTGCTCTCTCTTACCTTGTTCCAAGTGCTTTTAGCATAGGACTGGGAGGCGAGAGCGGCAGCGGCAAGCCGCTGCGAGATGGCATCAGTGTTGTAACTGTCTCGCGTTTTAAAAAGCATCGGCGCAGCGAGTTTTTTTGCCGCAAGGCCATAGCCGAAACGCAGGCCAGCGAGCGAATAGCCTTTGCTCATTGTGCGCAGTATTAACAGATTGTCGAAGCGCTGCAGAAGTGGCACGCAATTGTGTTCGAGGTCGGGATCGACGAAATCGATATAGGCTTCATCGACGACGAGTACGCCGTCGAAATTTTCGGCGATTTCGGCGATTGTGGCACTCGACACTAAGCTGCCTGTCGGTGCATGCGGATTCACGAGAATGAATGCCTTAGCCTTAATTTCATGTAGCTGTTGTATCAGGTCGCTAGGTAGTCGCCACTGCTCATCAAGGTCGATCTCGGAGAGCTTTGCGCCTTGAATGGCAGCGAGCACCGGATAAAGCGAATAGGTTGGCTTAGTAGTCGCCACGACCTCACCTTCGGCAACGAATGTGGTAAGCATGAGGCGCAGAAGCTCGTCGCCGCCATTGGTGGGAATCACATTGTCGAGAGATAGCCCGTGGAGGTCGGCGGCAACGCGGCGAAACTCGTCGGCAATAGGGTTAGGGTAGCGCCGCAAACTAGCTACATCGAAGGCAGAGAGCGCCGCCGCCACCTCAGGGCTGGGGGGGTACGGATTCTCATTCGTGTTGAGTTTGATAGTCGTTAGGTCTTGTGGCTGCTCGCCCGGCGCATAGCCCTGCATTGCAGCGATGTTCGATCTTTCGAGAGTCATTTTACGCGCTCTGTTACTGGTTTAGTTCTAATGCCTTACAGCGTGCAAAGAGTAAGGGATTACGGCTAAAGGTCAATCATTGTTCTCGCAACGACCTATTAAACAATGAATAAATAGTAGGCGCATGAGAGCCTCTACTTACACTCGCCATGAGCAGTTGGCAGCGTTGCTGCCGCAAGGTAGGTGTCTATACGATTGTGCCAGCCCTTTAGCCAGCGCTGCTCTCGTCGCTCGGTCGGGGCATTGGCTACTCGCCGTTCAAGGGTTGCTTTTGCTGCTGATGCGAAGCTATCGAGGACGGGCAGGTCGTCGCTCATGGCGCTGAGCACTTGCTGTAGTCCCCACCCTTGGCCTGCGTAGCGCTCCCCTTCAGCGAGCCCTGTGCCTTTAAAATGCACATAGTCGATAAGCGCATAAAGTCCAGCGGGCGAATGACAAGTCGAGAGCTTTTCTACGCGTCTCTGCAAGCGCTCACGCTCGGCAGACGGAGCCTGCGCAACTATACCCTCAATGCTGTTCTCAAGCCTTGCGATGATGAATTGCGCCTGCTCTCGCCGCGTCGTATCGAGCAGTGTCCTGAGTTCTTCCATGCGGCGGCTGTCGATGTCTTGGTAAAAATCAGCTCGCGATTCCCAAGGCGAGTCTATGCCCGCAGAGGGTGGTTTTCCGACTATGTCACGTGAGAAATCCCCTGCACGAATATCACCATCAGGCCGGTCGTTATTGGTAACTAGATTATTCGGCTGTAGCCACTTCGGCATCGTTATGCCTGTTTCGGCAAGGTAGGTTAGGAGATCTGGGAAGGTTTCTGCAAAAATTTCTTCCTGATTTCGCTGAAACCAAATGAAATGGCCTATACCAAGTGAAGGGAAGTCTTCGCCTTCGTTCCAACTTGTCAGGCACGCACGCTGCGCTGCGCACTCGTTCGCGAAGATTCGCTCTCCCAGCCACTCTGCGTCGGCGGTGTTGAGTCGTGGCAGGACAGTGTCGGATTGTTCTTGGCTAAAACCCGCATGGCTAAACATTGCAGCCAGAGCAGCGAGGGCCACGAGAGCAAAAGGTAGGGCGGTTTTTGTCGTGTTAGGCATATGAAAAGTCCTCGCCGTAAAACCAACGAGCGTCTGCGCCGGCAGTGCTCATCATATCAAGCCTAGCCAACTGAGGGCAGGTCAGTGTCATTCGACTCGAGGTAATAGATGATAGTGCAAGGCATTAGGGGAGGGGAGCGCCTTTCAGAGGAGCAGTTTCTAGCAAGACTCAAAGCGATCTATCAAATAATTCGTCAGTCGAAAACGCTAGAAGTGGCTCTCGAGACTGTTGGAGAGGGGCTGTTAGATATCTTAGGCGTGCGCCTCTTTACGGTTTATCAGTGCGTAGAGAACGGCAAAGAGCTTCTGGCAATTTATCGAGGAGGGGACACCGAATACAATTCCTCGAATGAGATACGCGTCCACTTTAGCGCTACTTCTGTTGCCGGCTATGTCGCATTAAGTCAGCGTTCTATTCTCATCAATGATGTAAACGACATCAGCGAGCTTGTTGATATTCACCCCCGTCTCCAATTTGACCGGCGCTTTAGCGACGAGCGAGGCTGGCCTATAAAACCGATGATCGCGGTGCCAATTAAAGATGAGGTCATGCTTGGTGTCTTGCAGCTAATTAATTTTGAAGGAGACCCCAGTTTCGACTCAAGCGATTTAAAACGAGCGGCGTTTGCTAGCCAGATGCTTGCCCGTCAGTTTCGCGAGTCGCTTCAGAGTAACGGTGGTCCTTTCGATCAATTGGTTAAACAGGGGAGTTTAAGCAGCAGAGAGCTTGCCGACGCGCAAGCTAATGCTTCGCTTCGAGGAGCCTCCGTGTCCAGTGTTCTTATGGAAAACTATAGCCTCTCAGCACAGGCTATAGGTAGGTCGCTTGCGCACCACTACCGCGTCCCTTTTATGGCCTATGACCCAGCGTTGATTTTGCCGCTGCGATTACTCGAGAATATTAGCAAAGGGTGTTTGCGCAAAAACCTGTGGCTCCCTGTTGCGGGAGACAAAAACGAGGCGGTCATCCTTATCGATGACCCTTCGAATCATCAACGCATTATGGAAATTCAAGGCGTTCTCAACGCGCGAAATTACGTTTTCCGCGTTGGCCTGCCCGAGCATATCTCTCTGTTTCTTCGTGATGACTCCCCTCCTGAATCATCAACCAGCTTCGAAGATCTTTTTTCGGTCCTCGCCTCTCAGAGCAAAGCGGCGCAGCCCGAACGCCTCGATGACGAAGACCATGGCAGTGAAACATCGGGGATGATTCAGCTTGTTAATCGGGTTATCGCCGAGGCGGATAGGCTGGGTGCATCTGATATCCATATCGAACCGAGTCGAGAGGGTGCACCTGGCAGTGTCAGGATTCGGGTAGACGGCCTCTGTCGACAGTTGTTAGTGATACCCGAAGAGCACTGTGCAGCCGCGATCGCGAGGGTCAAAGTTATTTCGCGATTGAATATTGCCGAACGGCGGCTTCCCCAAGACGGGAAGTGCAAACTGAAACTCGCCGATCGTCATATCGAGATGCGGGTCGCAACATTGCCGACGGTGCATGGCGAGAGCGTGGTTATGCGGTTGTTGACGCCAGGCAGCCCAATGCAGCTCGAGACTTTAAGTTTGAGTGTCGCGAATCAGCGCGAAATTATGACAATCGCGACACAACCCCATGGGTTGTTTCTTGTTGTGGGCCCGACAGGGTCGGGCAAAACAACAACCTTGCACGCCGTTTTAAGCAAGCTCAACACGCCTGAGAGGAAGATTTGGACCGCCGAGGATCCTGTAGAGATCACTCAGGATGGTCTGCAGCAGGTGCAGGTGCAATCCAAAATCAATTTTACCTTCGCCATGGCGATGCGCGCGTTTCTGAGGGCTGATCCGGATGTCATTCTGATTGGTGAAATGAGGGACAAAGAAACGGCAAATATCGGGATTGAGGCCTCCCTGACTGGACACCTCGTGCTGTCGACCCTGCACACCAATTCTGCGCCGGAAACGATCACGCGGCTGTTAGATCTTGGCCTCGACCCAATCAATTTCTCTGACGCGCTGTTAGGTGTTCTGGCGCAGCGACTCATGCGGACGCTGTGCGCTAATTGTAAACAGGCCTACGAGCCAGACGAGAGCGAAAGACTCCGTCTATTGGAATGGTATGGAGAGGAGGATTTCGTCAATCACGGACTTGAAACTAGGCAATGGACATTGTGTAAGGCCGTTGGGTGCAGCGAGTGCGAAGGTACGGGTTACAGAGGGCGTATGGCTATTCATGAGATGCCTGTGTGCGGAAGCCGCCTGCGGGGCTTGATCTACCGGCGCGCAAGCCTTGATGAGCTGCGTCATCAGGCAGCACAGGATGGCATGCGAACTATGCGCCAAGATGGGATTGAGAAAATACTGTCAGGACACAGCGATTACAGTCAGTTAATTCAGGTGGTTGGTGTGGCGATCGGCTAAAAAAGCGCCCCGTAAGCTAGCTTGATAGCGCGTCTGCGAGGATTGAGAATTGTGTAACAAGCCATTCATCGCCGCTGCGAAGGTAGGTGATCTGAATGTCGGCAGGGCCGCTTTCAAACGTAACTTGCACTGTATGGCTCGCTGTTGACTCCGCTGAGTCGCGGTTAAAAAGGGGGGGGTTGCAACCGTGCTGCGCAGTGCATCAATGCTTGTCAGGCTTCCTAGTCGACCGCGCAAGTAGTAGAGGTGGCTCGGCCAATCGAGTTCGTTTGTTGACTCAAACAGAGCTGGGTGCGCATAGAGCATGAGGCTCGAGGGTTTTTCGTCGACGAACAGGTTTCGAACAAGAAGGAGGGAGCGTGCCTTCGCCTCTTTACCTGCCGACCAGCGCGGGAAATTTGCGCCAGCGAAGAGTGCAAGGATGAGGGTTAGCGTAATGATTGCACAGAGACGCAGCGCAAAAGAGGCTTTGAAAAAGTGCAATGGCGAGGTCATAGCAGCGATGCCGGTAACAAGCGAGGTGGCTATTGTCGCACAGGCGGTTTTTGGAGTGGAGGAGTATAAACGGGCAAAAGTTCGGAACGAGCGTTTTGCCGGGTCATAAAAATTCATTAAAATCAGTAGGGTGCGTTTCAGTGTTTTATTGAGTGCGCGTTAACCTCGCTATTTTATGCACATGCGCTACATTCGTGTCACAAAACGCTATTTTTAACGGTATTTTTGTGATTTCTCCGCACATTGGCTAATTAAGCTATTGATTTTATTATTTATTATGAGTTGAGCAAAAATTAACCAATTTATACTTGGAAGCGCTAATTTACAGGCTTTTACGCGTTTTTCCTATTTTACCCCCAGAGTTATCCACAGTTTCTGTGGAAAAAAAGTGTGTTTCCGCGCTCCCTGTAAACAACATTAAACACAATAACTTACAGCGACAATGTCTGAGATTGCTTAGGTCATGCCGCTAACTTGCCCTTTCAACGCTGACGCGCAGTACACGCTGCAGCGATATATACCCCTTACTATTTGTGTTATCTTTGTATCCCTAAATGGCGATCGCAGCGCTACTCCAAAGACCCTTTTTCTTCGCCATCCGTTTTTAGGCATCTTCGCTTTATGATCGAACTCAACGCCGATATTCCGTTTCTTTGGAGGCTAAGCCCAGAGAGCAGCGAAGGCTATTGCTCTGTGTCTCTTGTGGTGCCCCGCCCCCCCGAGAACGAGGTTCCCGATCTCACTATAGAGACCACTGTTCTGAGCTTGGCGTCGGACAGTATGCGATCTGAGCAAGAAGAAACCTTGGAATGGAACGAAGAAGACATCAGCCTCTTCCTTCGCCTGTTAAGCCAGAAGAAGCCAAAGGTGGAATTTGAATCAGTCCCCGAGGAAGGAAGAACACTCAGAGTAGATCTCTCAGACCCCGATGTTATAGAAATTATTCATATCGTTGCAGCGGCAGGGTTTGGTGTGGCATTTACCTCGACTGGTCTGCTTAGATCACCGTCTGCGCTTCTGCCGGCCTATCGGTTCGATATTGGCTCGAAGGCTTCGCTCAACACAATCGTGGGATTTAAACAGGCAATTGTTGTCGATGTAGACGATGACGATGTGGTGTGTGTGCTTACTGAAGAGATTGATGTGCAGGCCATAGACTCGGCGGCGGATGAATACGACAAGCTACTGCCCAACGATTTGCTCCTCGTGCAGCGCGCGGATATTCTCCACGCCGATTATTCTGAGTCGCGCGAGATTCCTAGTGCAGCGGTGCTGCACTAGGCCACGCCGTCGGCAGGCTACGCTCTTTGATTAAAGCGCCGGCCAACAAGCGCCGCAGTAATATTCACCTTCTGAATATCGATAGCCCCCCCGGCGATCCCCCATCCCCACGAATCTCTCAGCTTCTGCTCTAGCGGGAACTCTTTCGAATAACCGTAGCCACCCATGAGCTGCATTGCCTTGCCGGTAACCTCGCGTGCGGTCTCATTGGCGAAGCATTTAGCGACCGAGCTTTCGGCAATTGACGGCAGGCCGCTCTCGGCGTTGATGACTGCACGGTAAAGCAAGAGCCGAGCCGCCTCGAGCTTCATCTTCATTTCAGCAATCTGTATCTGTACGCCTTGGAAGTCGACAAGCGGTTTACCGAACTGCTGGCGTTCTTGAACGTACGCCAGCACATAATCGAATGCTGACTGCGCGGTTGCCAGTGACATGGTTGTGTTACCGCAGCGCTCAAGATCGAAAGCGTCCATCAGCTTGCCAAAGCCACCCGCGGGCACGAGGATATCTGCATCGGTGACTTCGACGTCGTCGAAATACATATCCGCACTGTAGACGCCGCGGAATCCCATATGGTGGTCTCGTTTGCCAAAGGTGAAGCCCTTGCTGCCCTTCTCGACGAGCACGGCGCCGATAGATTTGGCGCCGGGGCTATCATCCATGCGGCAGTAAACGACATAGGCCTCGGAGTGCCCAGCACCTGAGCTCCAGCGCTTGTTGCCGCTAAGAAGCATCTTGTCGCCTTCACGGCGCACCTGAGTTTTTAAGTCGGTGAGCGCAGAGCCTGCATCGGGCTCAGACATTGCAACGGCAACAACCATCTCGCCAGCACAAACTTTGGGCAGAACGCGCTGTTTCATCGCGTCGCTCCCAAAGTGGGCTATGGCCAGCGTGGGGCCGAAGCAGGATTCAAAAATGGGGAACGCGACAGCAATTGAGATTTTGGCGACTTCTTCCAGTACTAAAACCGCATCGAAATGCGACATGCCGCCACCGCCGTATTCGCTAGGTAGGTTAACGCCAAGATAGCCGAGTTCACCGAAACGCTTTCGAAGCTCGAGGCTGGGCGGTTCATCGCTGAGCTCGATCTCACGAGCGAGTTCGGGGAGTTCTCGCTGAGCAAACTGCCTAACTGATTGTTGGAGCGCGCGCTGTTCGTCGTTTAAGGTGAAATCCATACTGATGCCTGCGTTACTGAGTCTATTAGTAAAAATGATCAAGTCGAGTGTAGGTGAACTCAGGCAAGGATTGTAGCCAGTAATTTGATACTATGCGCCCCCTGCGCAGACTGGGAAGCTTTTGAGCATCGATAGCGCAGATTATCTAATTAGACATTGTCACTTTTGGGATTCATCAGGTATGGGTGTTAGCAACTTAGCCAACGAAATTAAAAAACGGCGCACGTTTGCCATCATCTCGCACCCCGATGCTGGTAAAACCACAATAACCGAAAAGCTCATTCTGCTTGGCAATCTCATTCAGGTAGCTGGATCGGTTAAGGGCAAAAAGGCAGACAAGCATGCGACATCCGACTGGATGGCGATGGAGCAGCAGCGCGGCATCTCGGTCACCTCTTCGGTCATGCAGTTTCCGTACATGGACCGCGTCGTCAATCTTCTCGACACCCCAGGTCACGAGGATTTTTCGGAAGACACCTACCGCGTCCTTACCGCAGTCGATTCGGCGCTGATGATAGTCGACGGTGCCAAGGGCGTCGAAGACCGAACCATTAAGTTGATGGAGGTTTGCCGACTGCGCGACACCCCCATTTTTACCTTCGTGAACAAACTCGATCGCGATATTCGCGATGCTATTGATGTGCTCGACGAGATCGAGACTGTGCTTAAAATCAAATGCGCCCCTATCAATTGGCCGCTCGGCATGGGCAAAGAATTCAAGGGTGTCTACAATCTCTATAAAGACACGATTCACGTCTACCGACACGGGCAGGGCAGTCAGCTGCACGAGGTGGAGGTGATCGAAGGCATAGACAGTGACGAGGCGAAGGCGTTGTTAGGCAGTTACCGGGACGACTTCCGCGACGAAATAGAACTGGTGCGCGGCGCTAGTAACGATTTCGACCTCGACGCTTATTTGCGCGGTGAGATGACGCCGGTCTATTTCGGCACGGCGCTCGGCAATTTCGGCGTGAAAGAAATGCTCGACGACTTTGTGAAATATGCACCAGCGCCTTAGGTGCGCGCGACCGAGTCGCGCGACGTCACCGCAACAGAGTCGGGCTTTACTGGCTTCGTCTTTAAGATCCAAGCGAATATGGATCCCAAACACCGAGATCGAATCGCCTTCATGCGCCTCTGCTCGGGTGAGTATTCGCGCAATATGAAGATGCGCCACTCGCGACTCGGCAAGGATGTGAAGGTTGCCGACGCGGTAACCTTTCTCGCAGGCGACCGTGATCAAGCAGAGTCTGCGGTGTCCGGCGACATAATTGGCTTGCACAACCACGGCACTATTCAGATTGGCGATACCTTTACCGGTGGCGAGGAACTCAAGTTTTTAGGTATTCCGCATTTCGCGCCCGAACTGTTCCGGCGCATTCGCTTAAAAGATCCGCTTAAGATGAAGGCGCTACAAAAAGGGTTGCAGCAGCTATCGGAAGAGGGCTCTACGCAGTTGTTTATGCCGCTACGCAATAATGATCTCATTGTAGGCGCGGTTGGCGTGCTGCAGTTTGAGGTGGTTGCGTTCCGCCTCAAAGATGAATACAAAGTTGATGCTATCTACGAGCCGATTACCGTGCAGTCAGCGCGCTGGGTGGATTGTAAAGATTCAGTCAAGCTTGCAGAATTCCGCAAAAAAGCCCACGACAATTTGGCCATAGATGGCGGCGGCTATCTCACCTACCTCGCGCCCACGCGCGTCAATTTGAGTCTAATGGAAGACCGCTGGCCCGAGGTGGAGTTTCGCGCGACCCGCGAGCACTAGTCTCGAGGCAAACTACCGAACGAATTAATGAGACGGTCACGATGACCGGCAGATGAGTTATCTATGAGCCACATGAGTTTTGACATCGCCGCAACCGACGGCAAGGCGCGCACCGGCAAAATGTGTTTTCCACGCGGTGAGGTTGCCACCCCTGCGTTTATGCCTGTCGGGACCTACGGCACGGTTAAGGGGCTGACCCCCGAGCAGGTACGTGGAACGGGAGCCGACATTCTCCTCGGCAATACTTTTCACCTGATGCTGCGCCCCGGCACCGAGACGATTAATGTTCATGGTGACCTCCACGACTTCATCGGTTGGGACCGACCCATACTCACCGACTCTGGTGGCTTTCAAGTATTCAGCTTGGGCGAGATGCGGAAGATCAACGAAGAGGGCGTGACGTTTAGCTCGCCCGTCGACGGCGCTAAAATTTTCCTTGGGCCCGAATCGGCCATCGAAGTGCAGCACGCGCTCGGCTCAGACATTATTATGGTGTTCGACGAATGCACGCCGTATCCGGCAACGCGTGAACAGGCGCGCGAGTCGATGGAGTTGTCGATGCGTTGGGCGGGTCGGTGCAAGGAGGCACATGGCGAGCATGAGTCGGCGCTGTTCGGCATCGTTCAGGGTGGCATGTACGGCGACTTGCGCGAGGAATCGCTCGCGGGGCTCGTTGAGCTTGGCTTCGATGGCTATGCACTCGGCGGTCTCTCCGTTGGCGAACCCAAAAACGAGATGCGCGAAGTAATACAGCACTGCGGCGCGTTGCTGCCTGCCGAAAAGCCGCGCTATCTGATGGGCGTGGGCACGCCTCAAGACATTGTTTATGCCGTTACGCAGGGCATCGATATGTTCGATTGTGTGATGCCCACGCGCAACGCCCGCAATGCCCATATTTTTACCTCGAAAGGGCTGCTACGTCTGCGCAACAAACGCTATCGTCAAGATACCAAGCCACTAGACGAAAATTGTGGTTGCTACACCTGTCAAAATTTCTCACGCGCTTATTTGCATCATCTCGATAAATGCCGTGAGATGCTGGGCGCTCAACTCAATACTATCCATAATTTACATTATTATCAGGATCTTATGGCGGGATTGCGGGACGCGATAGCCAAGGGCGAATTGTCAGAATTCGTCGCTAAATTCGAGGAAAATCAACAGGTACTGCAGGCCGAAGGCCTCGCGCTAGAAGCGCAGACTGAGCCTTAGGTGGCAGGCAAAGGCTAAAAAGCAGCTTAACGCGAGCGAGCAGTTAAACGGGCTTTCTCGTTGGCCTGAGTCTTGATATCGTTTCCGATGCCTCCATTTGTGAGACAATGCGCAGCGAAGAACGCAGTGGCTAAGAGAAGATGATTCAACAAGAAGAAGTTTTCTCCTTGCATGAATGCCGCTGCCCTATATGACTAATTAATTCAAACTTAAGAGAGAGCACAATACATGGACTTTTTGTTTCCAGTAGCCTACGCCCAAGAACCCGGTCAGCCCTCATTGACCTTCAACCTCATCTTGTTCGGTGGCATGTTCCTCCTCTTCTGGCTGTTAATTCTGCGGCCCCAGTCGAAGCGTGCCAAAGAACATCGCGATCTAGTCACCAGCATAGGTAAAGGAGATGAGGTGTTAACCTCCGGCGGCTTGTTGGGCAAAGTTGTGCGCGTTAGCGAGGATTACCTCGCCGTAGACGTCGGCACCGGTCTCGAGGTGAAGATACAAAAGGCAGCGATCGCGGCGGTATTGCCTAAGGGTACTCTCGCGAAGATCTAGTCCTCTTAAAAGGGAGTGCCGAGTAATCTCTGCGCTCCTCTCGAAATTAGGCGTGTTGACACACGTTTTTTTGTAACCGTTAACCTAGCAATTTGCAGAGCCCTCTTATGCTCAATCGATACCCCGCGTGGAAGAACGCGCTAATCTTTCTAGTCGTTCTATTGGGCCTGCTTTACTCGGTGCCCAACCTCTATCCCGATGACGAGGCGATCCAGATTAGCAGCGAGCTATCGCCGTTAACCGAATTTGACATTGAAAGGGCGACCACGGCACTCGAAGCCGCGCAGCTCAATTTCTTCGGTGCAGCGATTAACGACGAAAGTTTGCTCGTCAGGCTCGACTCTGTAGAGGATCAGCTGCGCGCTAAGACAGCGCTCGAAAACGCGTTTGGCCCTGATTATATTATTGCGCTCAATCTAGCGCCGACCACGCCCGCGTGGATGCAGTCGATAGGTGCAGGAAAAATGAACCTTGGCCTTGACCTTCAAGGGGGCGTTCATTTCTTGATGGAGGTCGACATGGACGCTGCGATTGAGCGGCGCATGGAAGACAACCTAAGTAACGTGCGCTCGATTCTCCGCGAGGAGCGTATCCGCTCGCGCGGGCTAACACTCGTCGACAGCACACACCTCGAAATACGCTTTGCGACGTCGGATGACCGGTCGGCAGCGCGCTCCGCCCTCATTACTAATTTCCCTGAGCTGCAATTGCAAAATAGCGAGTCGGGAGACTTTTTCGTGCTCGATATGCGTATGACTCAAGATGTCATTCTGCAAATCCAACGCGACACTATTCAGGCTAATCGCACGACGCTAATCAATCGAGTCGATGCGCTGGGGGTGTCCGAACCAACGGTTCAGCAGCAGGGTGCGAATCGCATTGTAGTAGAGCTGCCCGGCGTGCAAGATCCTGCGCAAGCTATCCGTATTTTACAGCGAATCGCCACGCTCGAATTTCACCTCGAAGCTGAGTTAGGCGCGTCGAGCCTTTCCTATGAAGCCTTCGACTATCAGGGCCTGTCGATTAACGTTAACAACGATGTAATCCTGCAGGGTGATCGCATTAGTAATGTGCGCTCGTCTCTCGACCAAAACGGGTTACCGCAAGTACAAATCAGTTTAGATGCGCAGGGCGGCAATCAGATTAATCGCGTGACTCGAGACAATGTTGGGCGCCTGATGGACATTCTTCTTATCGAGACGAAGTCGCGAACGAATACGACAATCGATGCGGAAGGCAATGAGGTCGACGAAGTCGAATTTTATGAAGAGAAGCGGCTCATAAGCCATGCGCGAATCAATTCGGCCTTGGGCCGTCAATTCGTCATCACCGGCCTGTCTTCGCGTGAAGCGAATGACCTTTCGCTGCTGATCAGTTCCGGTTCGCTCGCGGCACCGATGACCATTGTCGAACAGTCTGTTATCGGTCCTTCTATGGGGCAGGAGAATCTTGATCAAGGTATCCGCGGTGTGCAGGTTGCTGCGGCGCTGGTCATTCTGTTTATGCTGTTCTACTACCGCGTGTTCGGCCTTGCGGCAAACATTGCTCTGATCATGAATATTCTGCTTATCTTCGCGGTGATGTCATCGATAATCCCAGCCACCTTAACGCTGCCGGGAATCGTCGGTATCGTTCTTACGGTTGGTATGGCAGTCGATGCGAACGTGCTTATTTTTACGCGCATACGCGAAGAGATCGCCGAAGGATCGTCACCCCAGCGCGCGATCGATGCTGGCTATGATCGCGCCTTCACGACTATCTTGGATGCTAACTTAACCACTTTCCTCGTTGCGATGGTGCTTTTCACGATTGGCTCGGGGCCAGTAAAAGGCTTCGCCATTACACTGATGATAGGCATCATTACGTCGATGTTTACCGCCATTGTCGGCACGCGCGCTTTGATCAATTTGATCTATGGCGGACGCAAGGTTGAGGCGCTGTCGATCGGGACAATTCCTCCCCGCACCGAAGCACTGACGGTTGAAGACTAAGCGCCTGACTGCGCAAACTACGGATAAAAGATTATGTTGAGTAAGCAATACAACTTTATGGGTGTGCGGCGCGCAGCGGCGATGGGTTCGCTTCTACTAGTCCTTATCTCACTCGGCTCACTCGCTACGCGCGGCCTAGACTTTGGCCTCGATTTTACGAGCGGTACGTCGGTACGGTTAAATTTTTCAGAATCGGTAGCGATTGGTGAGGTAAATACAACCCTCGCCGAAGGCGGTTATAACGATGCGGTAGTCGTTAGCTTTGGCTCCGACCGAGATATTCGTATTATTCTGCCAGTAGATGAATCGGTTGCCGAGGCGGATCAAGCGAGCCAAGCCGTGCGCGTAGGTGAGACGATTACTGCGCTCTTAGCGTCGTCTACGTCCGCCGACATTACGCTTGAGGGATCTGACTATGTGAGCGCGAAGGTCGGCACTGAATTGGCGGAGCAGGGAGGCTTAGGAATGCTCGTCGCGCTCGGTATCATCATGGTCTATATCGCCGTGCGCTTTCAGTTTAAGTTCTCTGTCGGCGCGGTTGTTGCCCTCGCTCACGACCTCATCATTACGCTAGGTCTCTTCTCCGTTTTCGGGATGGAATTCAATCTTAATACCCTCGCCGCAATGCTCGCGATAATCGGCTATTCCCTAAACGATACGATCGTCGTATCGGACAGGATACGAGAGAATTTTCGCCGTCTGCGTAGCGGATCGCCGGCTGACATGGTCAACGTGTCTTTGAATCAAACACTGGGCCGGACGATTATCACGTCATTCACCACGCTCCTCGTATTAGTGTCGATTTTACTCGTCGGCGGAGAGTCGACTCAGGGTTTCGCTATTGCGTTGATTATTGGCGTTGTGGTCGGTACCTATTCATCAATTTATATCGCATCGAACGTGATCCTCATGATGAACGTGACGCGCGAAGATCTGATGATTCCTATCAAGGAAGGATCGGAATTGGACGATATCCCCTAGTTGGTACAGTAACCGAGGCCGTCAATGCTCAAAGGGAAGCGGTCTCCACCTAGGCGATAAAAAATTAATCAGAAGGGTAGACGAGTTGCCTTATTTCATTGGTCCTATGACTCGCGCAAGTAAGGCTAGCATCTGGCGCGCGGCAGTGATGTGCCTGCTGGTCGCAACAGCAGCTCCGCTATTTGCGCAGGATACCCGTGATTTTCCTCGCCCCGCGGAACTCGAGCCTGCAATCCAATTCTGGGTTCGCGTCTATACCGAAATAGATACCCAGAGTGGTTTTCTCCACGACGCCGAACATCTTGATGTCATTTACACTAAGCTACCACTCGACCGAAAGCAGATAGAAACTAGGCGAGAAGCGATTAAGGCGGCCTTGCAAGTGCTGTCTACGGGCAAGAGGACTGGCCTCTCGGCGGAGCAGCAGCAGGTGCTCGCTCTTTGGCCTGCGAATGTTAGTAATCAAACCTTAAAAGTGGCCTCGGACAATGTGCGTTGGCAGCTTGGTCAATCGAACAGATTCCTTGCAGGCCTTCGCCGCTCTGGCGCCTATCGTGCGCATATCGAAAAGGTCATTGTAGGGAAAAATCTCCCGCCCCAACTCGTTGTCTTACCGCATGTCGAATCATCGTTTAATCCGGGTGCGTACTCATCGGCCGATGCAGCAGGAATGTGGCAATTCACGCGTGCTACCGGTCAGAGATTTATGCGAATAGATCATATAGTCGATGAGCGGATGGACCCCTACATAGCTGCGGAGGCGGCTATGAGCCTTCTCGAATATAACTACCGAGTGCTGGGAACGTGGCCCTTAGCGCTAACAGCCTATAATCACGGCGCGGCGGGGATCGCACGCGCGGTGCGCGAAACGGGGTCGAGTGACATTGAGGAGATTGTTGCAAAATACAAGGGCAGGCGCTTCGGTTTTGCCTCGCGTAATTTCTACGCTCAGTTTCTTGCGGTTAACGAAGTCGAAAAGCGCGCCGAGAATTTTTTCGGTGAAATACAGTTTAATCCAGCGCCTAATTTCACCGACCTCACTACCGACGCTTACATAGATGCCGAAGTTTTCGCGCGTAGTGCTAACGTGAGTTTAGAACAATTGAAAGCAGACAACCCTGCGCTGAGGCCAGTGGTTTGGCAAGGCCAGAAGAGAATTCCTCGCGGATTCAAAATAAAGCTGCGCGATGCGAAGATGACATCTCAGGAATTACTCGCGAGCATTGATGGCGATTACAAATTTGTCGTTCAGACTCCGGACGTGTCTTACACGGTTGAACGAGGGGACAGTCTATCGGCAATTGCAGGGCGCTTTAATACGTCGGTCTCGCGTCTTGTCGCGTTGAATCAGCTAACCAGCAGTCATCGCATTCAAATCGGCCAGCGCATACTCCTACCGCAGGACGAAACTTCACTTGCTGCGCAGTCGCAACGAGCGCCAGCCAATGGCATCTATACGGTAGCGCGCGGTGACACGGTCTCGACCATTTCTCGGCGCTTCTCGGTCGGTGAAACGGCGCTTCTGCGCCTTAATGGAATCGAAGACTCGCACCGCATTTATCCCGGGCAGGAGTTGCGCTTGCCGGGTCTTTACGCAGCGCCGCCGCAACTCGTCGCGAATGAGCGTGCGCCGGAGTCGCTTGTCGAGACTGCCGAGGTCTCACCAGAGGTCTCATCAGAGAGCTCGATGCAGAACCCTGTAGAAGTCGCGGAGATTGAGCCTGACTTATCCGAGGAACAAGCGTTCGATACATTGGTTGCGCCGGACAGTGACTCAATGCTCGACGAGCCTGCGTTAGCAGCTAACGTGTTAGTGGATGTTAATGCCGTAGCCGAAGAGGTTGCAGCGGCGATGTCAGAGGACACAGCCGTCGATAGCGACGCAGAGCTTGCCGAGGCGTTGAGCGCTGATCCTGCCGACTATTCGGTAGCGAGCGACGACTCGATCGAGGTGCAGGCGACCGAGACGCTCGGTCATTATGCCGACTGGTTAGCTGTTCGCGCTTGGGATGTTAGGCGACTCAATGGCATGGCATACAGCGACCCGGTCATCGTAGGTAAGCGTCTTACTCTTGGGTTCTCGAAGGTATCGAGACCTGAATTCGAGCGCAGACGCAAAGACTACCACTCTAAGCTACAGCGTGATTTCTTTGCTCGGTATCGAATTCGCGATGTAGAGGAATACACTATACGCCGCAACGAAAATATCGGCACGATCGCGCGCAATCGCTATTCAGCTCCACTGTGGCTTGTGCGACAGTACAATCCAGAGCTCGACTTCAATCGAATTCAAATCGGCCAGAAAGTTGTTTTCCCGTTGCTGCAAAGCGTCGAATAGCCCGAGTCGTCTATCAGCTAAACAAAGGAGCTGAAGCGCTAAAGCGCCGGCTGCTGTTTTGAATGGATAGTTTGCGCAAACAGCTGTTGATACCGCGCAGTCAAATTTTCCTCGAAAAACTGCGTTAGCGACACGCGCGGAAGAGCAATTCCCTCGTTTTTTTCCTCCTGCCAGCGTTTCAATTTCTTGAAGATATTACGCGCGGTGTGCGTGTTATCTTGAGTCACAGAGTAAAGATTTTCTGGCGGCAGGTATTCGGGATAGACGAGGTCGGCAGGGGCGAGCGGGCAGCAGCCAGCGATCGCAGCCTCTTGCATTGCGAGACCTTGAAAGTCATGCAGCGCAGTCGACAGGGCGACGTCGCAGGAGTTGATAAGCGTGTGGTAGTCAGTAGCGCTTTCGATAAAGCCGAAGTGAGCGTCTTCAAGATTTAGAGAGATGCAGTGCGCTTTAAGTAAGCGGCGACATTCGTCGAATTCCTCGGGCTGCTGTTTAAACTGCTGGCCCACAATATGGAGTCGGCAGTTGAGCCTCTGGGCACAGAGTAGTTTGACCACCTCCAACAGTCGCTCAGGGCCTTTGTCATATTCCCATCGGTGATTCCACACTATTTCAAGCGTCGAATGGTTGCTGCAACGCGGCGACAACTCCTCCGGCTGGAACACAGGAACCGGCACTACGTGAGACTGCTCGAGGCGCTGCAGTAATCCTTTGGGCACATAGTCGGGTAGGCGCCGGAGCAACTCTTTTGCGCCGCTGAGAAAAGTCCTGCGGTTGTATTCACTATTAAACGCGACCGAATCTGCGCAGAGCGCAGCGTAAAGAGGGACGAGCTGTATCTCGGCATTAGCGCGTTGCTGATCACGGGTGGGATACGCAAATTGATTCTCATGGAAATACAACAGCGTTGGGATCGCTGTGAGTGCGGGCATGAACCCACGCAGCGTGCTTAGATCAACCATCGATGTCGCAATCAGCAGATCGTAAGGTCTGCTCAGGGTCTCTCGCTCACCAAAGGCGAAGCTTAATGCGTTGCCGCGTAGGCGCCAGCTAAAATTTCGGGGTGCGAGAGCTAGCGGAGTCCATTCATGCTCGGGCATCATGCGCGCGAGATTCTCATGCCAGAGGCGATGGCTCGCGGCATCGTAGCCGGATAGTAAGAGAATGCGGAGGCGTGCAGTGGCTGACATGGGGAATCGCTTACGCTTGCGTGAATAGGTTTTGCAATCTGTGCGCGTGCAGAGTAATTTCTGTCGCTCATTGAACTTAAGTATGAAGGGGACACGTGTGACGATCAAACTATATGGGATGCCACTCAGTAATTACTACAACATGGTAAAGACTGTTCTGCTCGAGAAGGGTATGGATTTTGAAGAAATGCTGATACTACCTAATCAAGAGTCAGATTTTTTGGGCAAAAGTCCGATGGGCAAAGTGCCGGCCATGGAAACCGAACAGGGCTTTCTCACCGAGACGGGCGTGATGATCGACTATTTAGACTCGCTGGGACAGGGCGAGAGCTTTTATCCGGCAGACCCTTTCGAGAAGGCTAAGGTGCAGGAAATGATCCGCTACCTCGAACTCTATGTTGAATTACCGGCGCGTCGGCTATACGGAGAGGTGTTTTTTGGGCGGCCAGCATCCGATGAATTAAAGAAAGAAGTGAAGCCTCAACTTGA
>MEHZ011562382.1_pt1 | contig 23942 bp, 28 predicted proteins | sample 897221 | NCBI WGS metagenome assembly MEHZ01 (sample SAMN05514161, study PRJNA337945) | marine metagenome | isolation source: marine surface water | place: Arctic Ocean | collected 2007-12-13
GCAGCCATTTCGCGCTCGTCAAGGCGCACAAGGGGCTTGACCTTACGGGGAAGCCCGTTGCGTGCGGGAAGGACCGGATGTTGGCGCGCCAAGTAGTCGGTCTGCCAATGCAGCACGTTGCCAAACAGGACTGCGGCTTCGTCGTCAAGGTTATGGCCGGTCACCAGCACGTCGTACTCGCCTTCGAGAGCGACTCGGTCAAAGATGTGGCGCTTGGACATGCCACAGGCGGAACACGGTGCACGCCGGGCAGCACGGCTGCCGCTAGGAACGTCGTAGCCGTACTCTTCGACGATGTCTACGACCGTGAGGTTCAGTCCGCGGTCGGCGGCGAAGGTCTTAGCGAATTCACCCGACGGGTCGCTGTAGTTATCGATGCCCAGCCCGATGTAGAGGCCATCGGCTTCGTAGCCAAGATTGTTCAGGATGTCCCAGATAGCGAGGCTGTCCTTGCCACCGCTCACGGCCACGAGCAACTTGTCGCCAGGCTCGCACATATCGAATTCGGCGATGCACTTCTCGACCTGCTGGTGACAGAAGCGCAGGAAGTGTTCGCCGCAGAAGTTGGCGTTGTGGCGCTTGAGGTCAATGACGGCAGAACCACGGCAAACGCGACACTTCATGATGTACCGCCGGAGATGACATTGCGAATTTCGACAACAGCGTCGTCAGGCAGGAACGCGTCAATGGGCACGAGAGCGCCGTCACAGATCACGAGCACCGATGCACTATTGACATCCAGCTTGTTCAGCAGCTTGGTCACGGTCATTGCTCCTTCGATTTCAAGGCTGCGCGTCGGATTTCGGAGTTCGATCTTCATCTTGGGCTTCTCAGTTGGGGCTTGTCGGTTGGCAGTGACGAGACCGTCAGCTCGTGATGGCCTTTTTGTTGGCCTTCTTTGCGACCTTCGCTGCCTGCTTGTTGGCCCTTTTTGTGGACTTTTTGTCGGCCTTTCGACGTTTATGTCGACTGGTCGAATTGTCTTCGTGCGCTACAACGAACCGGTGACCCGGTCTAGCTTCTTCGACAAAGACTGACTGGGGGTCACCGAAGCCAAGCAGTGCCTTGATGCGACGCCAGAAAAACATGGTGAGAAAGACGCGCAGCCAGGTGCGGTCCCCACCAAAGACGCCAGAGCGAAGGGCTTTACGCCGAAGAAGTACGCTTGGCTTCAGAAACCGACGGAGACCCACAGCAGTCGATCAGAGTCGACGGACTTCGACGATGGTTTTGCCGGCCTTACCGCGCCGCGAACCAAGGAAAAAAGCCAGAAGAACGAGTACGACACCGGCGACTACGCCGACCTTTTGGGCGGTGCTACGGGCGGCACCCGCAACGTTTTCGAGTTCTTCTTTGAGCTGGCCAAACTTCTGTTGCAGATCTTCCGCGGTGATTTCAGTCATGCGTCATCCTCCATCCACTCGGGAGTCTTGGTCATTGCGTAAACACACAGGCTGACAACGATGGCAAGGAGGCCGCAGGTGAATAGGTACGGCAGGAATGTCCACGTCGTGTCGACGGTGATGCCACTCTCTTCTTTAGTGAGGAATGACATCTTCTGAAACAGGCGCAGAACGCCAAGGCCCGACAGGAAGGCCCCAATGATCAGCATCACGCCACCACCGATGCCGAAAGCGGCCCACTTGCCAAGGTGCTTGAGCGGCTCAACAGTCTGTTGCTTCGCGTAATCGGTCACCATGCGCATGAGATCGCCGAACGTGCCGTCCGAGTCTTTGACCTTGGTCTTTTCTTTTTCAGCCATACGGTGCTCCTGAGTGGCCAAAGCCTAGTGGTCCAGTTCGCCTGTGCACCACTACATCTCACCCATCAGTTCTAGGTCGGCGTACACCTCTTGCAGCAGTTCATCGATACGACCCAGGCGCTCGCCACGGGTTGGCGCTGCCAGAATCGTGTACCGGTCCAGAGCAGCGCACGGGGAACGGTCCGCCAACTGCCAGCTGGCATCGTCGATGTCGGTGAGCCAATTAGCCTCGGGAGCCGAATCTAGGCGGCCTAAACGTTGGCCGAGGTCGATGACGGCCGTGAAAGTATCGCGAGCTGAGCGCAACAGGTCACGATCGTTTCGACCTTCAGGTTCCTGGCCGAACTCTTGCACCATTGCTCGCGGATACGGATCGTCATCGAGCCATTGCACTACCCGGAACCTTGTTGTTCCGTGCGAGACAACGGCGGAGCGCCCGTCATCGAAGCGCTGGTACTGATCGATGTATGCCACGGTGCCAATGTCGGTTCGAATTTCGCCACCACCGACTTCGGACCCACGACTAATAAGAACCACGCCGAATCGGCGGTCTGTCTCTAACGCTTGATTGAGAAGCTGCTGGTAGCGGGCCTCGAAGATGTGCAACGGAAGCAGCCCGCCAGGAAACAACACCGAGCCAAGCGGAAACACCGGCATCTCGAAGACATCAGAACTATCTGCAGATGTGCTCATTTTGACCTCTCAGCTACCGGACGCCACATCAGTGAAGTTAATCGACGTGCGCAGCTGATCGACCAACTCAACGAGCGCTTCTTGATAGGCCAGATCAGCACCCGAGGGACCACCAGGTCGGTTGATGATCGATGCGACTGTCACCCGATCGCCGTCGCCAACAGTGCGGGCAACGAAGCCGCTCGCTTCGCCCTGTATCCCGCCAACCAATCGAAGGTCCGCGGTGACATCGAGATCTGCGAATCGTCCGTCAAATACGCCGGGCAGGCCGTAGCGCGGCAATACATCTAGGGTCGGATGGCCATCGGCGATCGTGTCAGCGGCCGCTGCAAGTTGATCACAGGATGTGCCACCGATCGGGTCCAAGCCGCTGCCGCTGCGAAACGGTACCGGCAGGTCGAGGCCCTGGTTCTGCAACACCTGCTGGACTACTCGCCCCCCAGCTTGGGTCGAACCGTCCGCGCTAACGGCAAAGCCGAGTTCTTTCATGAACAGCTCTGCGGCCGTCGCGTCGTTGACGGCGAGCATCTGCAGAACGATGTCGGCGAGCGGCGGCGATGAGATCCGCGCGACGGGGACCAGGCTCGGCAGCACCTCGTCTTGTCGAAGGACTCGGTTTGCACCAAAGACCTGAACATCGATATTCAAGAGTTGTTCGCCAAACCTCTCCGCGGCAAGGACAGCCGGTTGTTCGGCCGGAATCGCAACACCTAGGTTCGCCGCCGCCCGCTCTTGGAAGCCATCGTCGAGCTGAAGCGCCGTCAGTGGGCCAACGATGCCAGCCTGATCAAATTCCGCAGACCAGCCTGGTAAGGAACGTTGCTCGTCGTAACGACGCTCGATGGCTATAACTCCGCCATCGATCCGTACCACGCCAGCCTCGGCGACACGTGCCGCAAGGTCCTCGATTGGGGTACGGGTGCTCAGGGTGGGCCGAAAGCCAAGCGCATAGTTCCGAGACATGAGCACGGGGTCGCCGCCACCGACCAGATACACCCCGTCAAAGATCCGGCCATTTAGGTCAGGAAGCGAGCTCGCCAGGACGTGAGTCTCGTAACGAAACGAGGGGCCCAGAATGTCGATCGCTGCATGTCCGGTGATCAAGAGTTGTGCATAGGACGGCATAAGTGCTCGGTCACTTCGCCGCTGCAAGACCGGCACGCCCTCCACAAGAACCGACACACATGACAAGCCGCCAGGGTCAGTCGGCAACGACCTTAGGGCCGACGCAATAGCTGCTTCTCGGGATGATCCTGCCGCGAACTCGGGTAGCCGGCGGATCGAGAGCATCGGGTCCACAGCCTCAGCCCGCTCAGGCGCAACCTGTTCATAGGAGACCGAGGCCAGCCGGGTGGCCACGACCCACGAGCCGATTGCCGCCGCTAGTAACAGCACCGGCAGCACGAATCGGCTCAAGTAACGCATCACTGCTGGTGCAGATGTCGGCCACGGGCGAACAGCGCAGAGAATGCCCCAACCGCATCGGCGGGCGATGTGTAACACGGGTGACCATGTTCACGAAGTGTTGCTGGTCCGGGATTCTCAGGATTCGACAGCGCCAGCTCGGTCGCAGCGAGGATCGGGGTACCTGTCGCTGCGCTTGCGTCGACGATGGCCTCGGCGTAGCGCTGATCTTGTCGCTCATGAAATGAGCAGATGCGGTCGATGTCTTCAAGCTCGCTGAACTGGCCTCGACGCATGAGCGCGGCCGTGTTGCTTTGGATTCCCATGCCCAGCATCAGCACGCCATCGACCGACGGATGTGCAGCCAGCAGGTGGAGCGCATTCGGAATCGTGTCTCGTGTTTCGCCACCGGCGACGTCGATCGGGTTCCCTTTGCTCCAGCGAGGAGGTAGCACATCATCGAGCGCCGACATCAGATCATCGGGTAGCTCCATCAACCGAAGAGGCGACGGCGCCAACGCATCTGCGGTCAACACCCCCCAGCCGCCAGCAGTCGTCAGGAACGCAACATTTGGGCCCTGCATTGGTTGGTGCACTGCGAGTGCCGCAGCGGCACCGAAGGCGGCACCGATATCGGGCGAGCGCCACACCCCAGCCTGGCGCAACATCCCGTCGAAGATCCGATCATTCGTTGCCAGGGATCCTGTGTGGCTTGCCGCAGCGCGAGCACCGTCGTCGCTGGTACCGCCTTTGACAACGACCACCGGCTTGCGGGCTGTCGCTGCCTTGACCGTCTCGTAGAAACGACGGGCATCAGCGACGCCCTCGATGTACGCGACGATTGCCGTCGTGGCTGGGTCATCAGCCAACCATCCGATGTAGTCATCGACACCGAGACAGGTGGCGTTGCCGGCGCTTATGGCTCGCGCAACGCCAACCCCACTCGCGGTGGCGTAGTTCATGGCGCCCGATGCCAGATTGCCAGATTGGCTCACGATCGAGACCCCTCCCGCTGGTGGGAAAGGTCCAACAAACTGGGCACACAACGAGACGGGCGTCGATACCAGCCCCTGTCCATTCGGGCCCGCGATAACCATGCCGAGTTCATCGGCCAGCGCCGCAAGCTCGGCCCCGTGAGCTGCTCCCTCGCCGTCATGTCCCTCGCCGAAGCCGCTCGACGCAATGAATGCCGCCCGAATGCCCACTGAGGCGGCGTCGCGAAGCACCTGGGCAACGGCTGCTGCCGGAACACAGACGTAGACCAGGTCAGCCTGACCGGCGGGGACCTGGGCGACCGAAGTCAGACACTCGATGCCCAGCAGATTCCCGCCGTTGCGATTGGTCGCAAAGACCCGCCCCTGGTAGCCGCACGTAATGATGTTGTGCAGCACAGCAAAGCCAAACTTGCCAGGATGTGACGACGCACCGGCGACGACCACACCCGCAGGTTCGAACAACGAGCCAAGATCAATGGTGTGTGTATTCGAGAGCGTCATGATCTCACCGCCACAAGCGCATCCACCGCGACCGCCTGGCCGTCGGCGATTAGTACCGGATTAATATCGATTGATTCGATGTCGGTTCGATCAATCATTGCACTACCAACTGCTTTGATGACCGCCAATAGCTGCGAGCGGTCGACCGCAGGCTCACCGCGAAACTCGCCGAGCATTGCTTGGGTGTCTAAGTCGTCGAGCATGGCATTCAGCTCGTGCTCTTCTGCAGGAAGCAGGCGGAAAACAACGTCTTCGAGCGCTTCCGCGAAGATTCCGCCGACGCCAACCATCACGACGGGGCCGAAGTCGCCCGTACGATCTGCTCCCACGATGAACTCGCGTGTCGCTCGAATCATTGGTGCGAGCAGTAACTCGACATCGCCGTCATCGTCGATTGCTTGGCCAAGTAACTCTTGGGCAGCACGATCGACCTCGGCAGCGCTACCGAGCGACAACCGCACGAGATTTCGTTCGGTCTTGTGCGCAATACCATCACCGCACAGCTTGAGAACACATGGATAGCCGATCGCGTCCGACGCTTCGACTGCGCCAGCGGCCGTCTTAACGGTTCGCTCATCAAGCACTGGGAGGCCATAGGTCGCCAACAGTTTCTTGGATTCGGCCTCGGAAAGTGTTGTCGTCATATCACGATCTGGATCGGCAATAGGGTCTGCACCCCGGCGATAGGGTCACAGTCGCCACACTATCTGGAGGCACTCATGGAAATCATTGCCGCGCTCTTCATCGACGAGATCAATATGCGCCAGGTTGCAGGACCTGCAACCCATATCGACCTGACGGGCGTTCAGTTCTCAGCCGCTGCGCCAACACCACTTCCTCTCACTTGGGCACCGCACCTGGTCATACTCGTACGAAATCCCGAGGATGGCCCCGAGGCCGGTGTTCTCGAGGTTGTGTACATGCGAGACGGCGAGCAGATCGCACGTAACGCCCAGCCTCTTTCAACACCAAGGGGCAAGTTTGACTATCGCCTCGTGCGGGGCGAAATCGACTTCGAGGAGTATGGAACGATCGAAGCGCACTGTCGCATCGGCACCGACGGCCACGTCGTTGTAGTGCCTTACACCCTGCTTCCACCTGAGGCTGATTAGTTAGATATAGGGTGAGCGCCATGACTGCCCAGAGCATTGAACAGCAGGCCGTGGCGACGATCGCTGGCCTGTCCATGGACGCCCCTCACGCCGCCAGGTCTGGCCATCAGGGCACAGCGATGGCACTCGCCCCTCTTGCCCATGTCCTGTATACGCGGATCATGGATTTTGATGCGGCCACGCCCGATTGGGCTGACCGCGATCGCTTCGTGCTCAGCCCAGGGCATGCATCGATCCTTCAGTACTCATTGCTGCACCTGTGTGGGTTCGGACTCACGCTCGACGACATCAAAGACTTCCGCCAATGGCGAAGCGCCACCCCGGGCCATCCCGAGGTCGGACATACCGCCGGCGTCGAGATCACAACCGGGCCGCTGGGCCAAGGTTTTGCGACGTCGGTGGGCATGGCCATGGCCGAAGCCCGCCAACGGGCCCACCTGGGCACCGGTGTTGTTGACCACTACACGTACACGATCTGCAGCGACGGCGACCTGGCCGAGGGTGTTAGCCACGAAGCAGCATCGTTCGCCGGGCACCTGGGTCTTGGTCGGCTGATCTGCATCTACGACGACAATCGCGTCTCCATCGACGGCATGACCGACATCTGGTTGTCCGACGACCCTGTCGCACGTTTCACTGCCTATGGCTGGCATGTCGTGAACCTGGGTGAGATCGGCAACGATCTCGATGCACTCGAAGCAGCGATCCTGGCTGCGAAAGAAGTCACCGACAAGCCGTCGATGCTGGTGCTACAAACTCATATCGGCACACCCAGCCCGACACTGACCGATTCACCGTCAGCGCACGGCTATGCGTTCAAGGACGACGAGATCGCCGCCGCCAAAGAGGTGCTTGGGCTTGATCCAACACTGACCTTCCAGGTCAGCGACGATGTGCTCGAGTGGTACAACGAAGCTGGCAGCCGGGGTGCTGCCAAGGCAGCAGCCTGGGCCGCCGCGAACCCTACGCCACCATCCTTGGTCACTGGCCAGCCAGATGGCGACTGGAAGGCCGCATTGCCGGTGTGGGAACCAGGCGACAACGTCGCCACCCGCAAGTCCTCGAATGCGGTACTCAATGCAATCGCACCCATGTGGCCGTCATTGGTTGCCGGCGGTGCAGACCTGACCGGCAACACGGGCGTCAAGCTCAACAATGGGGTCCAGGTCACGGCCGACAACCTGGGCGGCAACCAGGTGTATTACGGCGTGCGTGAGCACGCCATGGCTGCGGTCATGAACGGCATGGCCCTGCACGGTGGGGCTCTGCCTGTTGGCGGTACCTTCCTGGTGTTCAGCGACTACTGCCGGCCCTCGATTCGTCTGGCAGCACTGTCCAAGCTTCGTGTTGTCTACTCCTTCACCCACGACTCTGTGGGCGTCGGCGAAGACGGACCAACACATCAGCCAATCGAACATGTCGCTGCGCTGCGCTCGATCCCCGATCTATCAGTGATTCGGCCAGCCGATGCCAATGAAAGTGCCGGCGCCTGGGCCGTTGCACTCGAAACCAATGGCCCAACAGCTCTCGTCTTGTCTCGCCAGGACCTTCCTGTGCTTGATACCACCAGCGCCGCAAGTGTCGCGATGGGTGGCTACGTCCTGAGCGATCCGGCCGATGCCGTCATCACATTGATGGGTGCGGGCAGCGAAGTGCAACTCTGTGTCGAGGCAGCTCGCCGTCTTGGCGACCAAGGCAAGCCAGCACGTGTCGTCTCGATGCCAAGCATGAACCTGTTCCAGGCCCAAGACGCCAAGTACCGCAATGCGACGTTGAAACGGACCCTGCCTTCGGTCGCCATCGAAGCCGGTGTCTCGCAGGGCTGGTACCGCTACGCGGACGAGGTCGTCGGCATCAATCGATTCGGCGCCAGCGCTCCTGGGGCCACCGTCATGCACGAACTCGGCATGAATGTCAATAATCTCGTCGACCACGCACTGGAAGTACTGCAATGACCCGCCTCCACGATCTCTTCGACGAGCAACAACAGAGCCCGTGGCTTGACAACCTGCGCCGCGACTGGATCACCTCTGGCGAGTTGGCTAGCTGGGTCGACCAAGGTGTCCGAGGTCTGACCTCGAACCCAACGATCTTTCAAAAGGCCATCGGCAACAGCGATGCCTACGACGAGGAACTTGCCACGTTCGTCCGCGCCGGGGCATCGGTCGAAGATGCGTACTGGGGTTTGGTGAAGACTGATATTCGGGGTGCACTTGGTGTGCTCGCTGGCGTGCACGCCGACAGCAACGGCGAAGACGGTTATGTATCTGTCGAGGTTGCGCCGGCCCTAGCCCACGACACCGACGGCACCATTGCAGCGGCCCGCGAACTCGACGGTGATATCGCAGCACCGAACCTGTACATCAAGATCCCTGGAACGGCCGAAGGTCTGGGCGCCATTCAACAGGCCATCAGCGAAGGCATCTCGGTCAATGTGACCCTGCTGTTCTCACTTGAGCGCCACGCCGCTGTTATCGAGGCCTATCTCTCTGGCCTCGAGGCCGTCGAAGGCGACCTCTCCCACATCTCCAGCGTGGCCTCGTTCTTCATCAGCCGCGTCGACGCCGCCGTCGACAGCGAGCTCGACGAAATCGGCACCCCCGACGCGCAGGCACTTCGGGGCAGGGTTGCGGTTGCCAACGCTGTGCTGGCCTATGACATGGCCATGAAGCAGTTCTCGGGCACTCGATGGGACGCTCTTGCTGCTCGCGGCGCTCGTATCCAACGTCCGCTGTGGGCCTCGACCTCGACAAAGGATCCCGGCTTCCCCGACACGAAATACGTCGATGAACTGATCGGGGCTGACTCGGTGAACACTCTTCCTGATGCCACGATTGCTGCATTCCTCGAGCGCGGCACTGTCGCCCGCACGATCGATACCGACGTGGCCGCAGCCCAAGCCGTGATCGACGGTCTGGCCAACGTAGGTGTTGACCTAGGCGCTATCGCTGCCAAACTCGAAGCCGATGGTGTCGCGTCGTTTGCGGCGTCGTTCGACGATCTGTTGGTGACCCTCAAGACTCGTATGCAGGGCATGCGCCCATGAGTACCGCAGCGGTGCTGGAACTTCTGTGACCGACGGGCTCCCCCGTTACCGATCAGGTGACCGCGCGCTCGACGCACAGATAGCCGAGATCGCCGATGCGGCTAATGTCGGCGTCCACAGAGACCTTCTCTTCGAGATGATCGTGTCTTCGCTTCGCCTGACCCGCGAAAACGACGACCTCGGCGATATCAAACTCATAAACGCAGCACTCAAAGAACTGCGTTACTCCATGGGAGTGTTCGCTCCGTACAAGGACACACGCAAGCTGTCGATCTTTGGCTCCGCTCGCACACCGACCGACCACCCGAACTATCAGGCTGCGGTCCAGCTTGGTGCCGCGATTGCTGATCGCGGTTGGATGGTCATCACCGGAGCTGGCCCCGGCATTATGGCCGCCGGCGTCGAAGGTGCCGGTAGGGAAGACAGCTTTGGTGTTGGCATAACGCTTCCCTTCGAAGAGAAGGCGGCGGCAACCATCGCCGAAGACCCCAAGCTCATGAACTTCAAGTACTTCTTCACGCGCAAGCTGACCTTCATGAAAGAATCGCATGGCTATGCCCTGCTACCTGGCGGGTTCGGCACCATGGACGAAAGCTTCGAGCTCCTGACCCTTCTTCAGACGGGTAAGACGGTGCCTGCGCCAGTCGTGTTACTCGACGCACCTGGCGGTGACTATTGGCATGGCTGGTACGACTTCGTCACCAAACAGCTTCTGACCGATGGACTGATATCGGCCGAGGACCTGCACCTGGTCAAGCTCACCGACTCGGTAGACGAGGCTGTCGAGGAGATGTGCACGTTCTTCCGGAATTACCACAGCATCCGATTTGTTGGCCGTCGTCTGATCATCCGGCTCGCACACGCGCCCACACCCGAGCTGCTCGAGTCGCTAAATACCGACTTCGCCGACATCGTGGTCAGGGGCGTTTACGAATCGATCGAGCCAACGTTGTCCGAGGTTCGCGACGGTGACAATCTCGATTTGTATCGAGTGGCGTTCGAATTTAACCGTCGCCATTTTGCTCGTCTTCGCCAGCTAATCGATGCGTTAAACGCAGCTGTCCCTGCGTAAATGTACACAGGGCCTAGAAGTACTCGGGTTGACCACCGTCGGTCGCCCGTAACAGCGTTGCAGCTTTTTCAACCGACCGACGCGCTCGTGTGATCAACTTCTCGTCGACAGGGAGCTTGTCGCCTCCAGCATCGATGCTGTCACGCAACCGGCGTATAGCCATATCGGCCAACTCCTCGTTCAGTTGTTCTAATCGCTGGACCAGCTCTTCTACCTCAGGTGACACGGCCCAAGTCTTGCACACTACGCTCCACTGGTGGCATGCAACGCTGACGCATCCGCGCACCTGGCTTCTCGACATGTCGCCCTGCAGGCGCTAGTTAGCGACTGGGACATAGATCTAAGGGCAGATGAACACTCCGACCTCTTGGCCGGGTATCTAAAAAAGGCTTCTTTTAGCGAAGCACAACGCGTCGCAAGGGCCACAAGCCCGGGCTGCCCAGTGTTTTCAGCGCCACCCTCGCCAGCAAAAGCTGCTTGCAGCTGCGCGGGGCCGCACCAATGACCGGATCGGCGACCCGCTGGATTTCGTTCAGCGATGAAGACAACACCACATGGCTGTTCGACCTGACGTTCCTGACCAGCGGCTGGTCATGCACATTCGGAACGACCTGTAAAGGAACCGAACTCGACGACAATGGCGCCCGAGGGTGCTGCGCCCACGGGGCCTATCTCATCGACGATGCCGAGCAGGACACAGTGATCGATATGGCGAATCGGTTAACGCCGGACCAGTGGCAGAACCACCATCATGTTGATGAACCTGAAGATCTATTCACCAACAACGGCACCGAAGTTATGACCAGGCGCGTCGATGAGGCCTGCATTTTCCTGAACCATCGGGGCTTCGACGGCGGCCACGGTTGTTCACTGCATATCGGCGCTCTCGCAGCGGGGGAACGCCCGCTCGACTGGAAGCCATCGGTGTGTTGGCAAGTCCCGTTCCGGCTCGAAGAGTACGAAGATGGCGCAGGTACCCGCACCGTCATCGTCCGGGCATGGCGCCGAAGCGACTGGGGCGAAGGCGGCGAAGAGTTCGGTTGGTGGTGCACCGACGATCTGCTTGAGGGCACACCATCAACGGCGACCTGGGTCCATCACCAAGACGAACTCATCGAGCTCGTTGGTGAAGGTCCAGTTGCGCTTCTCCGTGACTATCTGGCCACAAACTATGGCTCGAGTAACGAAGCCGTGGTGTCGTTAACTAGGAAACAATGACGCAGGGTCACTGTCGTCAATTACATTGACCTTGTCGGCGAGTTGGCACCAAGATTTGTGCTCCCCTGGGAGTCCTTCGCACTCGACACACGGGTTATCCCGTGGACTTAGTACGTCGTCAAACCCGTCGTCAGTTTGCTTGAGTGCTCGAGCCTCTTCATAGCGGCGATGGCGTCCCTTTTTCATGGGGCGACTCCTTGATGTTTCTACAGATTCTCACCCTAACAGTGCCGACAGGAGCCACCACGGCATGCGGGTTAATTACACAGATCTTGAACCATTCTGAGTAAGAATCTGCTCCAAGGACCTGGTCAGCCGGTGAAGTTATCCCCATCAATAGGTTGGTGAGAGCGCTTTTCGACGATGACTCGACCATCACCATCGAAGGCGACGGCTGCATCACCAGCGAGCAGACTTCGAATTGGCGAGCCTGCCAAGTCATGACGCCACCCGTGAGCCAGCCGCGACTCGCCTGAGCGCACGAACTCTTCGATGTCATTGCGCGAACCAAGCATTGCTGGGTCCAAGTTCATATCGTCGGCATACTGCGACATCCATGCAGCGATCAGCGTGACTGCAGGCCGCAAGTCGGGACCACCGCTGGACTTTCGAGGCTGAGCTGGCGGCGGCTCCATGTCGTTCGAGGCCGCTATGACCTCGACGATCTCGGCCGCGTCACGCTTGCTTACGCTGCGTCGTTCCATGCCGCGAGTCTTAGAGACATCGCCAGCATCTGTTGGCGCCTTTTGAGCCAGGGCCACGATGGCAAGGTCAGGCAGTACGTGGCGCACCGGGATATTGCGCTCTTGCGCGGTCTCTTCCCGCCACTTGGCCAGCTGCTGCGCTGCGGTGCTCGCACGCGAGCCCAACGATCGGGCCTCTTTGATGCGCAGCCAGGCTTCTTCGGGCTTGCGCACCGATAGGCCTTTCTGTCTAGCCAGTTCACATTCATCGTCGGCCCAGGCCAAACGCCCGTTGTCTTCGAGTTGGTCGATCAGCAGATCCTGTATTTCGAGCAGGTTTGCGACATCGCTGGCCGCATAGGACTGTTGTTCTGGCTCGAGTGGTCGACGGAGCCAATCAGTGAGCCGGTTGGCCTTTGGCAGCTTTAAGCCGAGCAGCTGGTCGTGCAGTGACGCGAGCGATGGGGTTCTCATGCCAACGAAGGCTGCGGCGATTTGAGTATCGAAGATCCGACTCGGTGCTGCGCCTGTAGCCAGCTCGAGGACTTCGAGGTCTTGCGAGCACGCATGCAAAACTGCTTCGACGTCGCTGCGGAAGACCTCGGCAAGAGGTTCAGGATCCACAGCGATTGGATCGATGAGTACCAGGTCGCCTGGCCAGGCAATCTGGATCAGCGCTAATTGCGGATAATACGTCCGCTCACGATGGAACTCAGTGTCGATGGCGTAGCGATCGGTATCAAGCAGTTGCTCGACGACATCGTCGAGAGCCTCGTCCGTCTCTACGACCCGGTATCCGGGATCAGTAGGCACCAAGCGAGACTAGTAGCCAGCGGTCCTCACACGGGCCACTCGACGGCGAAACCTGCAAGATCCTCTGGAATGTCGGCATCGGTCACCAGCTGAGCGTCCACTTTCACGACACCGAGGTCCCAGTAAACTGAGCAACGTCGCAGGCTGCGCTCACCTGCGTAATAACAGCGCACCATCTCATCGAGAGCTGCTGGATGATACGCAGCGACCAACGGCTGGGGGCGTTCACCGTCGTGGGCGACAGCACCGTGGGCGTGATCACCGCTCGCCGTTATGAGCTCAGCGACCACGTCAGCAACCAGCCACGGCAAGTCACACGCAAGCACAACTACAGGGTCAAACCGTGGCTCTGAGGCTTGCTGCAGCGCGTGCCATGCGCCAACAATACCGGCCAGCGGGCCCTGGCCTCCAGCCGCTCCCCCTTCAGCACCAGAGTCGGGCATCGCGTCGGGAACTTCGTCGGTTCCTGCAATGATGGCTCTTGTGATTCCTGCCGCGGCCACAGCATTGAGCACGCGGTCGCGCATGGCCACACCGTCGACGACGAGTGAGGCCTTGTCCGTGCCCATACGGGTGCTTCGACCGCCGACGAGCACAATCGCTGCTGGTTGCGTACCTAGGCCGCTGGTGGCCATGTTGGATCGAGCTGCTTGAGGAATATGTCGCAGCGGTCAGCTTCGTCGGATTCGTTGATCTGTCGAGCGCTCGTCGCCAGGCCGTGCAGAGCGGTCAGGAATCCGCGGTTGGTCGGGTGTTCCCACCGCACGTAGCCGCTGCCACGCCAGCCATTGGCACGAAGCCGGTCAAGCCCACGGTGATAACCGACGCGATAGGCCGAATATGCCTCGACGACATCGCGAGCGTGATTGCCCAGTTCTGCCCACGCAGCCAGGAAGGTCGGCCACTGGGCGACAACGGCGCTGATGCCGTCGCGTGGTGACTCTGATGCAAGCGCTGCTTCGAGCGCTTCGAGCGCGTCTTGGGGCTCGAGATTGAGCACCGTCTCGGGCGGTCCGCTGCGAGTGAGATGAATATCAGACATAGCTCAAGCGTAGTGTCGCCCCGTCAGTTCAGGCGCGCCCGCCAGTGTTCGATTTGGGCCTGGAGCTTGTCGCGGACCTGTGCAGGAATAGCGCCTAGCGCAAGCTCGCCGGCCTGGGCCGCTTCGGCGAACTGCCCTATCTCAGCAGCCGCATATGCGTGCTGAACGTGGTCTTGGTGGCTGGCATCGGGAAAGGCCGCCAGCAGTGAACGCACCGCTCGCGATGTTCGCCGTTGTTGTTGGTTTGCCGCAATGGCGGAAAGATTAAACAACATACGTTTCAAGATGAACGCGGGAGGGGTGCGACCAAGCGCACCTTGGGGCAGAACCGAGCCAGGACCAGCGAGTTGCTCGAACAGCCGCTGACATCCGGCTGCGTCTAACAGCACACCGCCGTTGAACGGGTCGATGAACCCGTCGGTTGATCCGACGAGAAAATGACCAGGCATGCCAACGCCATGGAGCGATATATCCAGGCGACGCCCGACCTCGACAAGCAGGACAGCCAACGTGATTGGGATACCGACCCGTCGTTCCAGGACCCGGTTGAACAGTGAGTTCTCGGCCTCGTAATAGCTGTCTCGGTTGCCCGTGAAATGGCGATGGGGATCATGACCAGCACCACCGAATAAGGCAATTGCAAGCTCGGCAGCAGTTTCGGCTGACGCAGCATCAGCAAGCTCATCGAGTTGGCGCCTGCCGACATCGATGTCAACGTCGGGATCGATGGCGTTTGCAATGAGGAACGCTCCAAGGTCGAGGTCGCCGGCAAGCGTCCCGTTCCCAGGCGCAACGAGCTCTGAGAACAAGCGACGGGTGTGTTCCACGAGAGTCATGGTAGAACCAACACCGTGCGAACCCGGTTTCCCTATCTCGACCATGGTGGCGTGCTTGCGTTCGCTCACCGTGGGGGCACAAGCCGCTGGCCAGAGAACACGATGCCTTCGTTCCAAGACTCGGTCGACCTGGGCTACCGCTACCTCGAGACCGATGTTCACTTGAGCGCAGACGGCGTTCTGTTTGCCTTTCATGACCACAACCTTCGAGCTCGCACCGGCGTCGACACCACTATTGCTGACCTCGAGGCTGCCGAGATCGACGCACTTCTTGTCGATGGGGTTGCGCCTATCCCCCGGCTCGACGATGTCTTTCTGACCTGGCCAAACGCTCGACTCAACATCGACGCCAAGTCCGATGCCACCGTGATGCCGTTGATCGCATCGATCCGTGCTCATCGAGCCATTGACCGCGTGTGTGTTGGTTCCTTTGTCGATCGGCGCATCAAGAAGTGCCGTCAGGAACTTGGCTCTGAACTTTGTACGTCGATGGGCAAGTTCGAGGCCGCACGACTTTGGCTTGCCTCTCGGGGACTAGCCGACACCACGCAGATCGTCGCTGCCTGCGCACAAGTGCCGATCCGCATCCGCGTCAACGTCGCCACACCTGCGTTGGTCGACCTGGCGCACAGCCTAAATATCCAAGTACATGTATGGACCGTCGATGAGCCAGATCAGATGCGCGCATTGCTCGACTGGGGCGTCGATGGGATTATGACCGACCAACCACGTATTCTGCGAGATGTGTTGATCAACCGGGGTGTCTGGGCACCCGAAGGAGTTCTCCAATGAGTGATACCCCCAAGGACCGTCCCGTCGTGCTCGTGCACGGACTCGGCGGATCTGCCGCGACCACCTGGCAAAGCAATGGATGGATGGATCTGATCGCTGATGCAGGCCGTCCTGCTGTTGGCATCGATCTGCTTGGACATGGCACCGCTGACAAGCCGCACGATCCAGCGGCCTATGTCGACATGCATCGCCATGTTCTCGATCAGCTCGGCGATGAACCTGTCGATGCGATTGGCTTCTCGCTGGGTTCGCGGATCTTGCTGGAGTGCGCCATCGAGGCGCCCGAACGATTCAGTCGACTGGTGCTGACTGGGGTTGGTACGAATCTCTTCGAGGCGCGAAGCGACCATCACGAAAAGATCGCTGCCGCTATTGCGGGCGAAGGCGACCCGACCGACCCCTTCAGCCGCTACTTCACCGATCTCGCCAATGACCCCAGTGGCGATCCTGACGCTCTTCGAGCCATGCTCAAGTCGCCCATGAGCAAGCTCACGCCCCAACGGCTAAGCGGGGTGACTATGCCGGTTCTGGTCCTGTTAGGTGACAACGACTTCGCCGGACCGGCGGACCCGCTAGTCGACGCACTTGTGAACGCCACCTTCTCTGAGTTGAAGCGCTGTGACCATTTTGCGACCCCACGGTCCATGCAGTGCTTGGACGAGGCGCTGGCATTTGTCGACGCTGCGCCCTTCTGAACGCCAACTCGACATCTATCCTGTTGCCCAGTGATGACCACGGCAACCACAACAAAGCGCGGCAACGCAATCAACGGTGATCTGTTCACCCTGCAACATTCGTCGCTCGATCTCGACGCTCCGTTCACAAGCTTTATCGATGTAGCGTTTCGACGAACAACCCATCAGGCTTTCGTTGCTGCTGATCGCAATGCGTTCTCATTTGCAAATGCAACCGGCGAGTTCAGCGTCGGAGACTACGCAGGTCATATTCTTGAAACGCTCGACTCGGTCGAGACCCAGGTTTCGCACCGCTATCAGGCGATTGTGACGACGCCCCATGGCGTGTTGTCGACCCACTCCTATGACAGCGTCCCTGGCCTACTCGCGTTGGTTGGTGCATTACGGCCTGCTGCGAACCGGCTTGGTGTGGTGCTCAATCCTGACGACGAGTGCGAGTTCACAACTGCGCCACGAGTGGCTCTGGACCTTGACCAGATCGGGGTCCTCGAAATCACGCCGCTCACGGCCGAGGTCATCGATCAGCTTCCGACCTGGCAAGGAAGCACTGTCGCAGGCGGGCAGCTCTATGGCGGGCGCTTCACTGACGACGCTCCCTATCTGACTCTTGTAACACCAACGTGTCGAGTGCTCGCTCTGCCTGGGGCGCAAGCCGACGAAGACCATATCGCGAACATCCTGTCGAGCCTTGAGGCTGACTGGCAGGCATGATCGAACTACTCGGTGCGATTGGTTGGGGTCTACTCGCATGCGGCTCCATCACCCATATATGGCACCATCGCCAGCTTCGTCGGCTGCTGGCCATGCACCTGGACCATGAACGAGTTCCGGCTGCAGCGTTGACCGCTGTCGAGACCGCCCTCACGGTGGCGATTGCTGTCGCATTCCTGACCGGACATTCGTCATTGCCCTGGTTGGCTTTGGCAGGCATGGCGCTCGCTGCTGGCTTCATCGTCTGGATCGCTCGCCTGCTCCTCACCGAATCAGACCTGCCTTGTGCGTGCTCATTCAGTGAAGCGCCGACGTCTGTATGGTCCTTCGCCCGGTCACTCTGCGTCGCCCTCGTCGGCTGTTTGGCCCTCGTCAACACTGCCTGGATCGATGCTGGGTTCATCAGCAGCGCCTCACCGCCTGACTTGGACACCGGCGCGCGGGTTGCCGTGCTGCTCGTTGGCTGGGCGCTAGCAAGCACGATCTTTGTCTTGCCCGAAGCACTGACCTGGCCTGACGCGAGTAAGGCACTGCTCGCTCGTGTCGACGCTCATACCTCCTCATGAGTCCTGCTTTTCTTGCCGTCGTGCTCGCCGTTGGTTTTATGGGCATAGCCGTGGTGTTGAACCACGCTCATGCTCGCCTGGCCTTGGTCGAGCTCGCTCTGAACGAAGGGTTACCTCCGGGCCACCAGGTGTCAACACCGTCGGCCCCGCAGATGACTACTGACGTTGTTGGCCTGCTCGGTCCCGGCGTGCACGTGTTCTTGTCGCGCAACTGCCATGCCTGTCAACGGCTGGTCGATGAGTTCGCGCAGACATCAATGACCATCGCCGCCACGTTTCATCTACGTTATGTCGACCGGCCGCGCCCAATCGCTAGCCAAGCAGCGGCGAACGTTGGAGCCAAGCTACACAGCCACCAGGTCGAACTGGCGGCGCAGACCGGAGCCGATCCCTTGCCCTACACCGTTGCTGTCGGGTCCCACGGCCTTGTCGCCAGCGCTATCACACCAACGGTCCCTCAGGTCATGGTGACCGCACGAAACGCCGGCATCACCATCGATACGGTGAGCACCTGATGAGCTTTGAACTCGCTGCGGTCATCGTGGTCGCAGCGCTGGCAGTGGCACTCGGCCTTGTGTGTTATCACTTGCTCGGGCGGCTCGAGATGCTTGAGCGCTCGGTCCAAGGCGGTCTTGAGCCACCAACGACTCGACTCAGCCGCGAACAATTCGAACGCCGATTCCGCACCGCACACGCACGCAGCTCGCTGGCCGCCGAAATCGGTACTGGGGTACTGCTCATCGTCGGGCCCGAGCACAGGCCTGACAGCGATCTTGCATCGACAGTCAAGCACTTGGCGCGAACCGACTTGTTCTCGACTCGTTCACTTGCAGACATCGAGGCTGGTCCCCTTGGCGTCACCACCACGCCGTACCTTTTCGTGATCGATGACAACCAGGTGCGGACCGCTCAGCCTGTAGCAAGCAGCGCCGACGTGGTGACCGCCCTGAAACACTTCGCCTGACCCGATACAGACCCTGGCGACGAGTACCATTATGGGGTGCGATTCTCCGATCTTGTTGGGGTAGACAAACGACCAGAAGACGCGACGACTGCGGTCCGTACCGCCGTCGATACTGATACGTACCTGAACGAACTCGCCTCCGATCCACGTAACAACGGATTCGTCAGCGGTCTTCTAGACCACCGCCGCTCGAAGCGCTTTACCGCCAGCCGCAGGGGCTTCTTGCGGGGCACCATCGCTGCTGCTGCCGCTACCACAGCGGTTAGTGCCGCCAGCCTGTTTGGTCCCGCTCGTAAGGTCGAGGCGCAAAGCGGCGTTGTTGGTACCTATCCCCGTCGGATCTTGCAGTACTGCCCGCCCTACAACAGCGGCGACAACTGCCAACCAGGCTGTGGCTCATCGCCGATCTGTACCGATTGCTGCGGCAGCGACGGTTACTTCCGCAATGAACCAGCCAACGGCTACACGTTGTATGCCGGGGGTTGTGGCGACGGCGACATCGCAGACGGATGGTTGTGGCGCTTTTCAGGCAAGTGTGGCAATTGTGCCGCGATCGAATACCGGTGCAGCGACGGCTACGTCCAGACCGATACCGGACCAGCGCCCTTCATCTGCCGCTCAGTCACCGACTGTGTGCCCCTTCCTGAAGGCGAAGAAGCCGGCCCTGAGCTGGTCGATGCTGCACGCGACACCAACTGGCGGCCTGCGGGGTCGCTAGAGCTAGCGGTTGACCAGGGTGGCTCTGTTGTCATCCAGGGCTGGGTTTCTGACGGATCTGGAGTGCCCATCCAGATCCGGATTCGCTCGAACAACCAGATCGTGCACTGGGGAACCGCTGCACTCGCCCGCCCCGATATCTCGGCCAGCCGCCGCGGCTCCAGCCCCAATGTCGGATTCGGCGTGAGCTTTCCGCTCGACCCCGGCGACTATGAATTCTGCGTCGATGCCTTGGAAGGTCCCCTTACGGCCACGATTGGTTGTGTTCGTATGAACGTGGGTGGCGGCGGGTCAGTTGCTGGCAGCGGCATCACCGGATCGCTTCCGAACACTGCGGGAAACGACTCAGATGGCATTTCCCCCGCTGGAGCGCCCACACCGAGCGAGGTGGTGTTGCCCGTCCGCGGCGCTCTGAGCCAATCACCCACCCTCGGAGCGGTGCAGGTCATTCGTCGCAGCGGTGCTACCACCGGGTTTGTGTCTGGTTGGGCTGGTGATCCCGACGTCGAAGACGCAGCGTTCATCGAGGTGTCGGTTGACGGTGTATCTACCGCTGTCATTCAAACCGATCTTCCTCGCCCCGATGTTGCAGCTGCGTTTTCTGGGTTCGCATCGACGACCGGCTTTGCGGTGACATTCCCTCTACCGGTAGAGGCCGCCAGGGTCCACGTGGTTGCTATTAGTCCCGATGATGGACGGCGCCAACCGCTCGGCTTCCAAGATCTGGGCCCTACCCCGCAGGATGCCACCGACGAGCGCGCCGGCCGTCCAACACCCAGTGGACCCTCAACGTCGACTTCCGACGTTGTCTATGGCGGCATCGATGCCGTCGATATCACCGATGCGGGAATAGCGGTCGCTGGCTGGTCATTTGACCCCAACGATCGCGATCGCGTAATTACTGTGCGAGCCGAGGCAGCCGGGTTCAAGGTTGTCAGCAAAACCGGCCTCGTCAATCCTGGAGCACAAGAGATCTATGGCGTCCACGCATCGTGTGGGTTTGAGCTCCTACTTGTGCTCCCTGCTGGTCTCCATGATCTGTCAGTGACTGCCGTTGGCGCAAACGGCGGAACCAGCATGATCGACCAGCGGACAGTAGCGGTACCGTGACGTCAGGTGCACGAACAGCCCGCTTCCGCGGGCCCGTCGCCAGCGCCCGTTCCCAACACATCGCCGGCGCAGTAACCGTTGCCGGGCTATGCGCTGTAGCGCTCGCCGGGTTCATCACGCCGGTGGAAGCAGTGGTATTCTTTGCCGTCGGGGCAGGAGCTGGGTACTCGTTATCTGGCTCTGTTTGAAGTGTGAATAGCGCGTTGATGCTGCAACGACACGCTGGCCCTGCGGTCGCAGGTTCCTATTTGGCAGGCGCCATTGGTGGCGCTCTGACTAGCGTGGGGGTGCTCTTTGTACTGAGTGGGTTGCTCTCCCCCGTGCCGGGTTCGGCCCGCCAGGTCGTCGCCGTCAGCATGGTCCTAATACTGATGATCCATGCGTTGGGCGGCGTCTGCCTCCACCTGCCCCAGCGGATGTACCAGATTCCACGCGAGACGTTCACCAATGGACCAGCTCGTGCCGCCTTTCGTTTCGCATTCGAACTCGGCGCGGGCGTTCGAACCTACATCACGTCGGTCTCGCCCTATGCCTTGGCCATTCTGATTCTTCTTGGGCTGCCCGGTGGCCTCGGGGCTGGGGCTGGAGCAGCTGGTTCCGCAGCAGTGGGTTATGGCATCGGCCGATCCATAGTGGTTTCCAGCCAAAGCATGCGCCCCAAGGCCGCCGTCGAACATCCAATCCAATGGCTACGAGCCGCAGACATGGTGGCCCTGCTGACCACCCTCGCTGCCCTCACTGTTCTGTAGCGGACCAGGCGCACCTGTGGTCATCATTTGGCTATTCATTGGTCTGATCCCGATCAGCCTGAGCGTGTGGGCTCTGCTCGACTGTGCGCAGCGCCCACCGTGGGCCTGGTCATTCGCTGGCCGAAGTCAGGTCGCCTGGCTTGGCGCTATTGCCTTCGGCATCTTCCTGCTCATTTTCGGCATGACGATCTCGTTGTGGTATCTGATCCGAATCCGCCCCCATATCGCGGCAGTCGAAGCCGGCGACTTCCGGGGCCTCGATCCGTCCTAAACCCTGTGCCGGGTCCCACCGGACTCGCGCATCGCGGTCGACTTCGAATTTCGCGTGATCCGGTGTCAGCCAATACCTGGACCTTGACCGAGAGGGTTTGGCGCACAGCTTCGGTCGTGCAGACCGATTTGGCCACGGTCTTGACTCGCCCCGATGAGGCCGACGGATCGCCACGCACACAAGGAGCCTTGCTCATCGCAACACCCTCTTGGTTATAGTAGTTTCGCAATGTAGAACTTGTAAAAACCTGTTAGGTTGGCGGAGCTGAGGCAACAATCGAGAACCACAGCTGAGAGACAAGAGCATCATGAAGATCTGGATCGATCAAGATCTGTGCACTGAGGACGAGATGCGCGAGCGCATCTTCGTTGGGATCTAGAACCATGGCATCGCCCACCTCACAGCCGATTGCTCTAACCCCCAAGGCCGCCGCAACGCCACCGCCTGCTAACGATGAGAAGCTGCCCGGCATTCGAGACATCGTTGCGGTGGCCAGCGGCAAGGGAGGAGTCGGCAAGTCCACCGTCGCCGTCAACCTCGCACTAGCGCTCTCCCACGGCGGCAGCCGGGTCGGGCTCGTTGACGCTGATATCCAGGGGCCGACCATTCCAGGCATGCTCGGACTTCCATTCGACGAACCGCCTCTAGCGAACGCCGACGGTCGAATGATCCCCGCCGAAGGCCACGGACTCAAAGCCGTGTCGATGGGCCTGCTCCGAGACGATGACAACCCGGCCATCGTGCGGGGCCCCATGGTCACCAAGTACCTGCAAATGCTGGTCGGCCAAGTCGATTGGGGTCAGCTCGACTACCTAATCCTCGACCTACCGCCAGGTACCGGCGACACCCAGCTCTCGCTCGCACAGAGCCTTCGATTATCAGGTGTTGTCATCGTCACAACACCACAAGATGTGAGCCTCAAGATCGCTCGCCGAGGTCTACGCATGTTCGAAACCGTGCATGTTCCGATCCTCGGCATCATCGAAAACATGAGCACCTTCACCTGCCCCCACTGCGCAACAGATACCGACGTCTTCGGGCAGGGCGGCGGCGAGGAGATGAGCACCGAGCTCGACATACCCTTTCTCGGCGCGATTCCACTCGATGCTGCCATCGTTGCCGGCGGCGATAGCGGGCGGCCGATCGTCATCGACCAACCTCACTCGGAGCCAGCGCTCACCTACCTCCGGATTGCCGAATCACTAAACGCCCAGCTCCAAGGGCTCTCCAAGGCGGTGCTCGGGTCGTTCTACTGGACCTGGGACACCAACCAAGGCGCTCCGGACTGGCTCGAGGCCGAGACCGACCCGTTGGGTTCTCCAACCACGCCGCTTGGCTTCAGGCGACGAGACGCCCGCACACTGTCGGTGCTGTGGGAGGACGGCCGCGACGACAACCTTGATGTCCGCGATCTCCGCCTTGCTTGTCGCTGCGCCGCCTGTGTCGAGGAAATGAGCGGTCAGCCGTTGCTTAACCCTGCGACTATCGCACCCGACATAAGCCCCCGTTCAATCAACACCGTTGGGAACTACGCGATCACCATCGCCTGGAGTGACGGTCACAGTACGGGGATCTACGCCTTTGACTACTTGCGCGGTCTGGCCGAACGCGATGAAGCCAAAGTTGTCGAAGATGTCTGACACCCAGCTCGGCGTACCCATCAAGATCCGGGCCGAGACCTCTATCGCTGATCCCAACTCTTGCAAATTCACCGTTGACCGCACCGTGCACCCTGGCGGTCCCTTTGCCTTCGATGGCCACGATCCAGCCGAAACGTCCCCACTTATCGTCCGACTGTTCGCTCTCGCTGATATCTCTCATGTACTCGTCGGCGGCGCCACAGTCACCGTCACCAAGACGCTCGCCGGATCATGGGATGCGCTCCGTCGGTCGATCGGGGCCGAGATCCGGGCCCAGCTCCTCACCGGGATTCCCTCTATCGTTGCGCCTCCCGGCAGCTCAACGGTCTTTGCCCGAACTGATGCTCAAATTCGCGCCGCGATCGAGGACCTGCTCAGTCGAGACGTCAATCCCTCCATCGCTGCCCATGGCGGCAAGATCTCCGTCGTCGACCTCGCCGACGGGATCCTCTCCATCGCCATGAGCGGCGGCTGCCAGGGATGCGCCTCATCCACAGCGACGCTCCGCAAAGGTTTCGAGACCAAGGCCCGTCTGGTAGCCCCCGAACTC
>MEHZ011517339.1_pt1 | contig 23862 bp, 29 predicted proteins | sample 897221 | NCBI WGS metagenome assembly MEHZ01 (sample SAMN05514161, study PRJNA337945) | marine metagenome | isolation source: marine surface water | place: Arctic Ocean | collected 2007-12-13
TTCTGCTCGGCAGTGCCGAGTGTCGCAAGTGCCCCGTCGACGTTCTGGTCAAGATGGCCGACTACGCCCGTCCAGCCGTCGGCCCACATGCTGCAGCCCAGACAGGCCTAGGCCACCGCTGCGCCGAGCATGGAGTGATAGATGACGAGCGGCCGGTCACCGACGGGCGAATCGAGTGTGATGATGGCGACTACGCCGGCCTCTGCGTTGGGAAGAACTGTGTCGAAGACATAGTCATCAATGACAGGGCCAGCGGGGAGATCGCGGCGCAGGGCGGCGAAAGCCTAGCGCTGCTGCATGAGCGCGAACTCGGCATCGCGTAACACCTCGCGTGCGTTCTCTTCGTCGCTCATGTGTCAGCCCATGTCGATTTCGAAGGTTTCAGAAACTTCGACGGTGCCGCCACCCATCGTTACGACGGGGCAACCTCGGGCAACGTTGCATGCTGCTGCCATGTCACTGGCCTGGATGATGCCATAGCCCGACACCGGGTTCGCCCCGCCGCCGTCAGTGTCGCCGGTGGCGCTCACCGTCATTGCAGCTGTACACGGTGCCCCCATGTCGCTGAAGGCAACCGCGTGGCCGCCCATCCATTTGCCCCACGCAACCATATGTTTTGCTTGCTCTTCTTCGCTCTCGGGCATACCGCCGCCGTGATAGGAGAGCAGATACTTATTCATAATGGTGTCTTTCCTTGTTCCAGGTTGGTGGTTGGTCAGAGAAATCAGGTTGTTCGCCCGGTAAAGGCAGCAAGCACGGTCAACGGATCGGTGCTCGACGGTGCCGTCTCGGCCGCAAACCCCTTGCCCTCGCCCCGAGAATCAGGGCGGATGATGGTCTCGGCTAATCCCTGGACATAGGCAACGAGCCGCTGGGGCGCCTCGACCGGATGGCCCGTTACCTGGGCGAAGTCCCAGGCATGCACCAGAAACTCCAAGCTCAGGATGCCGGCCACCATCGTGGCTGGCGCTTCGCCATCGCCAAACAGAACCATGCCATTGGTCCCACGCTCACGCCATGCGGCGAGGGCTGGCTCAACGGCTCGCGCTATGTAGTCCTCGGCGGTATCGGCCTTGATATCGTCAGCGATATCAGCGCCAGCGCCTGAGCCCAGACCCTTCATCGTGCCCATCAGGTGTTCCACGAGATCGTGAGTGGTGTAGCCCTCGCACGGCGTGAACTTCTCCCGATCATCGGGCTCGAAATGGGTCATCGACTCTCGACAGATGGCCCAGGTCGCCTCGGCCGAGCTCAACAGGTCGAATTCGTCGGCGTCAAGGCCCCACGAGTTCAGGCCGGCGTCGCCAGTCTCAGCAGCAGTACCAAGGCGATCGAAGAAGTACGTCCAGCCCACACTGTGACCTGCTGCGGCTTCTTCGTCGAGGCCGGAATGGGTCATGATTACCTTGGTCTGGTTGCCTATCGGCTCAAACTCGACCGAGATACTCGATGCACTGGGCGGCGGGGTGTCATCGCCTTTCCAGCCCCAGGTGTAGACCAGGCGTTTGCCGGGTTCGATCTCGGTAAACGTGCCATACGCAATGCTGCCCGGTATGACAGTTAGGCGATAGTCGCCGCCAACCCGCAGATCCACCGAGGCGCTCACCGCCTGCCATCGCCGGAGCCGTTCAGGCTCGGTGAACAGCGCAAATGCCTCGTCGACACTTGCGTCGATAACTCGTTCGAAGACGATTGGGTCAGCCATTGGTCACCCTCCTTGTTGAAAGATCACGAGCTGACGCTTCAAGATCGTCGAGTTCGTTGATGAGGAATAGTTCGATTGCGAGACGCGCCTTCGCGATTCCTTCGGCGTTCAGTCGGTAGAGCCGCTGGCGGCCTTCCTGACGTTCATCGACCATGCCCGCGTCCTTCAGCACCTTCAGATGCTGCGAGACGGCGGGCCGGGAAATGTCGATCAACTCGGCTAAGGCCCGCACCGGAGATTCGCCTAACTCGCCAAGACGAGCCAGGATCTCACGGCGCCGGGGTTCCGAAATCACTTCAAGCGGCGACACAGACCGAAAGGTAAGTCAAGGCTTACCAGTTGTCAACCGTAAGTTCAAACTTACGGGTTCTCCTTCACCCGATGCTGCGGCCGCCGTCCACGTCGAGGCAGACGCCGGTCAGGAACTCGGCTTCGCTTGATGCCAGGAACATGACGGAGTTCGCGACGTCTTCGGGGGTGGCGCGGCGGCCCATGGGGATGCCGTCTATGACCATCTTCTCGCGGTTCTCCGAGAGCTTCTCGATACCCATGGCGCTCATGTCGAACCCGGTCGCCGCCGAAACAGGCGCAACACAGTTCACCCGAATATCCGGCGCGAGTTCAACGGCCAGGCCCTTAGTCATCGTGATCACCGCGCCCTTCGATGCGTTGTACGGGGTCAAGCCCTTGCGAGGCCTGCGCCCACCAATCGATGCGGTGCTCACGATGGCGCTTCCCGGTGGCATGTGTGGCACGAAGTATTTGGTCGCAAAGAAGATTGGTCGCACATTGACCGTCCACATGAAATCGAACTGTTCGGTGGTCAAGTTGATCATGTAGCCACCGCGATGGGGCATACCCGCGTTACACGCGACGATGTCGATGCCGCCCCATGCGTCGACCACCACCTCGGCGAGCTCACGATGAGCGTCCTCACTGGTGACGTCGAGACCAAAGGCCAGGGCACCATCGAGTTCGTCGGCCACGGCTTGGGCTGCACCCATATCGATATCGGTCACCATCACTCGGGCGCCGTTGGAGGCAAACCCTCGGGCGATTGCGGCACCGAAGCCACTGCCCGCTCCGGTCACGATTACGCGCTTGTCGTCAAAATTCATAAATTCTCACTTACTGATTCAAGGATGGGTTCGAGGTAGCTCATAAAGAGTTCTGGATTCTCGGTCATGGGAAAATGCCCGATGTTGTACATGGCGGTGTGGGTTGAGCCGGTGATCGCCTGGTTCGCTGCCAGGCCTTTCTTGATCGAGCCCGTGTAGTCATACTCGCCATTCATGATGTGGACCGCACACTTGCTGGTGTCGATCTCGTGGGCTCTGTCTCGGATGTCGTAGTCGACCATGTAATACCAGAGGTCGCCCAAGAAGACTGGTGGCCAGCCAGCCGAATAGACCTGCGAGACCTCTTTCACGTACGGCGTAGGCGAGGTCGGCGAGCAAAGCCCTTCCATCATGCGGGCCTTGGACAGCCCGCTGACCTGCGGATGCGACATACCGAACTGACTGTCATAGTCACCCCCAATGTGCAGCGCTCCCTCGACGGCAATCGCCGCACGAAATCGATCTGGATGATGCAACGCCAGGTCGAGCGCAAGTAGCCCACCGACCGAGCAGCCCATGAACGCTGGCCGATCGAGCGCTAGAGCGTCGGCGATGGCGACAGGGATCTGGCGGAGGAAGTCGCCCGTCAACGTGTACGGCTCTTCCCACCAGCGTCGACCCGTCGGCGGAAGCGACTTGCCATGAAAGGGCAGGTCATAGGCAATCAGCCGGAAGCGGTCGGTGATCGCCGAGTTCTCAAACAGATGCCGCCATTGCACGCCGTGTGAGCCTGCGGTGTGTTGCAACAGCAGCGGGATGCCCTGACCGGCTTGCTCGTAATAGATGCGATGGTCATGGTCGTCGAGTTCCACGTGCACATAGTGACCAGTCGCGGCGTCATGCTCGCCCGGCGCCCGCAGAACCGGTACCTGCTGTGGGGCCGCTTGGCCCGGTGTCCGCAGCAGCTCGATGAATCGTTCGGTTGCTGGCAGATATTGCCACCACAGAAGCGGGTCAGCATCAAGGGTCAATCCGTGTCCGACCATGACCGACACTGTGTTCGCCATCCGGGGCGGCACCGTCTTCAGCATGGGCTCCCAGATCTCCGTCGGGCCAGCAAGCGAGATAACACCGAGCCCAGCTTGCGGGATCTCGGCAAGTATCTGGCCCCCAGCGATGGTTACGCCGGTGAGTGCGTCGCCCATCTGGATGCGGTAGCCGCCATCCCAATGCTGTGCACCCAGCATGAACTCACCGTCGGCCTGGCAACGCTGAGCGATCTCGACTGGGGACAGAGCGGCCATGTGAGAAATCTAGGCGTGAAACCAGCTGGTGGCGAAACGCGCTCGGGACCTGAAGGACTGTGCACTACCTTCCCCCATGATCGATCCCGCTGAACATCTCGCCGCCGGCGAAGAACTCCTCTTGCTCAGCGTCACCGGCTCGACGGCCTATGGGCTCGCCACCGACAGAGCGACGTTGACCGACTCGGGATCTACAGCGTTGGCACCGAAACGGTTCTTGGCCTGAACTTTGATCAGGGCAAGGCATCACGCGTGCTTACCGATCCCGACCATGTCCAGATGCACGAGATCGACAGGCACCTAAGCCTGGGGCTCAAGGGCAACCCGGCCGTGACCGAGTTGCTGTATCTCGATTCGTACCAGGTGTGCGATCCCCGTATCGAACCGGTCATCGCGATTCGCTCCAAGCTGCTCGGCCAGGACACGATCCGTGCCGTCTGTAACGGCTACGCCCCTGCCCATGCCCAGCGATTAGCAAACCGAAGGGCCGAAGGCCGTGGCGGGTTCAACTCCGATCTCGCCAAACGTACGGCCAAGCATGGCCGTCATTGTTTCCGACTCATGGTGCAAGCCGAGCAGCTCCTGACCAGCGGTGTCATCACCGTCGGTGTGTCCGCTCATCGTGATGAGCTCTTTGCCATTGGCGAGCTCGCCCAGAACGACGTCGATGCCTTCCTCTCTAGGTTCGAGGCCCGACAAGCCGAACTCGATGCACTGCCGTCGACACTTCCCGACACGCCTGACTTTGCGGCGGCCGAAGCGTTCCTGGTCGGCTTCCAGAGTGCGAACCTGACGGTCGCTTGAACCTACAGTTGCGACATGACGACTGTTGAAACTGCCCGTGGTCCAGTCGAGGGTGCTGGGCTTGGCCGGGTACTCATGCACGAGCACGTGTTCGTGATTTCTACCGAAATCCAACAGAACTACCCCGAAGAATGGGGCGACGACGACACCCGCATCGATGACGCTGTCGCCCGGCTGAACGAGCTCAAAGAAGCGGGCATCGACACCATCCTGGATCCGACGGCAATCGGCCTTGGCCGCTACATCCCGCGTATTGCACGGGTGGCCGAGCGGACCGATCTGAACATCGTCGTGGCCACAGGTCTCTACACCTTCAATGAGCTGCCGCACTACTACTTGCGGCGCGAGCCAAAAGCGGGCGAAGTCGATGCCATGACGACACACTTCGTGAGCGACATCGTCGAAGGAATCGCCGACACCGGAATCAAGGCAGCTGTCATCAAGTGTGCAACCGACAAGCCAGGGATGACCCCCGATGTCGAGCGCACGCTGCGGGCCTGCGCCCAGACCCACAGAGAAACCGGCGTGCCCATCACGACGCACACCAACGCTGAAATGCGTCGCGGCCTCGAGCAACAAGACGTATTCGAGTCCGAAGGCGTGGATCTACGCCGGGTCGTCATCGGCCACTGTGGCGACACAGATGATCTGGACTATCTGAAGCAGATCGCGGACCGGGGCAGCTATCTCGGCATGGATCGTTTCGGCATCGACGGCTACTTGCCGACCGCCGAACGAACCGCCGTCGTCGCCGAGCTGTGCAGGCAGGGCTATGCCGATCGCATGGTGCTCAGCCATGATGCGTCGTGTTACATCGACTGGATCGCAGGCGAGGTGCCACTGGGATCGTTGCCCGATTGGCACTATCTGCACATCAGCCATGACGTGCTACCGGCGCTACTGGAACATGGCGTAACGCCCGAGCAGATCGACACCATGCTGGTAGACAACCCACGAGAGTTTCTCGAATCAACTGCCAAGGGCAGCTACTAGTCATATGAAACGAGGCCCATGGAACTTCTGATCATTCGTCATGGCGAACCCGATCTACGTGGCGACGATCTGAGCGATCCACCCCTTACCGGCCTTGGCCAACGCCAGGCTGTCGCCACGGCCCATCACCTCTCGACGACGGCCCTCGATGCGGTGTACATCAGCCCACAGCGCAGGGCACAGCAGACCTCAGTCCCGCTACTCGATGGCCGTAACATCGACGCGGTGACCGACGAGCGCAGCACCCGCTCGCGCCGAATCACGCATCGATCACCCGTGTCGCCGCGTCCCGCTCGGGCGTCGGCAGCCTGGCGACCTTCAACGAACACCACTGGCTACGCGGCCTTTAACGGGTTCTCTAGCCAGACGAGCCTCAGCTAGCGCGACCGTCGTGGTAGTACTTGGGTGCCCACACGGCCAGCGAGTCTTCGCCTTCACCGGCTGGCATACGCCAGGTGTCCACACGGCTGCTAGCAAGGTCGAGCGCCCATAGGCCACGCGGCTCGTCGTGTGTGTCGCTGAGATACTTATTCGCGAAGCGTTCAGGCACGTACCGCATGGTGATGTCTCGATAGATGTCGCGCCATTCATCGTCATTGTCAACGTCATGGATCAGCTCGGCCTGACCTCGAGCGATCACCTTGCGCATCACGCCCGCCGACTCGTCGATGGTGCAGCAGACATTCGGGTTGTCGCGCAAGTGTTGAAACCACTCAGACTTGGCTCTCGGCGTGAACCAGATCTTGGCGTCGCGATGCAGAAACCAGATCGGCACCACCGACGGCATGACATCGGCATCGACCGTGCCCAGGCGCAACAGATGACCCGGCTCACTCAGGAAGGTGTCGGTCTCGGACGACGTCAGTTTTGGCATGACCTGGACGTTACAACGGGCTCAACACCGGTCGATGTCATACTCGCACTCAGGGAGATCAACGAGTCTGGCTGGCATGATCTGAACGAGCGCCTCGACGCTATGGGTCCACCGCCTGACGACCGCGACGTGCTGATCCGCCACTTCGCCGATCGCCTCGTTGACCATTTCGGCACCGAGACCATCGAGTGCCATCTCGGACAGGACGACCCCCCGGCGCCACTCGATGCGCGAGGTCGCTGCCGCAGCATTGGCGCACCTCGCTGCAGCGCTCGAACAGATTCCAGCCGATGGGCTCGCCGCGCTTATCGAATCAGAAGAGATCGGTTCGCCCGTCCCAGCGCCATGCGACGATCATTGGCGCTCTGCGCCTCGAACGTCCAGCTGGCGATCGTGAACCCGCGAGAATCAGCTCTTGCGCGCTACCAGCCACGCAACACCATCGCCCTCTTCTGACGCAAGCACCTCGAGGGCCGCGAACGCACGGGTGAGCTCGCCTCGGGTCACGCGGAAACGCCCTGGCTGTGCTCCGACCTCACTCAGCGCAGCAATGGCCAACGTGCCGCCTGAACGGAGTCTGGCAACCACCGCCTCGTCCAGGCTTGGGTCGCGGAACATGTTGCACACCACAAGATCGACCTGGAACCCTGGGGGTACACCACCGTCGAAGTCGGCGACTTCGATATCGCAACGGTCGGCGACGCCGTTCGCCGCCGCTAACTCGTTGGCCTGCTCAACAGCTGCCGTGGAGATGTCGAACGCGGTTGTGTGCACACCATGCAGTGCGAGCCAGGTAGTAAAGGCTCCGGCACCGCAGGCGATCTCTAACGCATTGGAGGCGGAGCTGAATAGGTCCGCGAATGCTACGAAACAATCGGGCACCCCGGGGGTGGTGTGCTCCTGTGCCTTTGCTCGATATTTCTCATCCCAGTGTTGGGCGTCGTCTGCCGCCACTACCGAAAGCCGACGACGGGATGCGGCGTGTACGGCGACTCGATCATGGTGACCTCGTCGTCGTTCAGGTCGATATCAAGAGCGGCGATGGCGTCGTCCAGATGTTTGGGCTTGGTGGCGCCGACGATCGGTGACGTCACGAATGACTTCTGCAGCATCCACGCCAATGCCACCTGGGCACGAGCAACACCGTGGCCTTCAGCGACCTGTCCGACCGCGTCGACTATCAGCTCGTCGGAAGCAGAAGTGTCATAGAGCGTGCTGCCAAACGCGTCGGTCTCGGTGCGGTTCGTGCGTTCGCCCCATGGACGGGTCAACACGCCGCGGGCCATTGGACTCCAGGGGATTACACCGATGCCCTGGTCCTCGCAGAGCGGCATCATCTCGCGCTCTTCTTCGCGTTGGAGCAAGTTGTAGTGGTTCTGCATAGTCGTGAACCGAGTCCAGCCGTTTTGGTCGGCCAGCATCAACGCCTTGGTGAACTGCCATGCCCACATCGAGGAAGCACCGATATAGCGAGCCTTGCCGGACTTGACGACATCGTGCAGCGCCTCGAGTGTCTCCTCGATCGGTGTGGTCGGGTCCCAGCGATGGATTTGATAGAGGTCGACATAGTCCATGTCGAGACGACGCAGGCTGTTGTCGATCTCGCTCATGATGGCCTTACGCGACAGGCCACCGCCGTTTGGTCCTGGCTTCATTTGGCCAGCGACCTTGGTAGCGATCACGACCTCGTCGCGATTAGCCATGTCGTTAATGGCTCGGCCCAGCACTTCTTCGCTGGCACCCAGCGAATACACATTCGCCGTGTCAAAGAAGTTGATCCCGGCATCGAGTGCCTGCTGAATGAACGGCCGGCTCTCGGCTTCTTCGAGTGCCCAATCATGTGACCCCCGAGTCGATGAGCCGTAACTCATACAACCCAGGCAGATCCTGGAAACGTCGATACCGGTGCTGCCCAACTTGATGTACTTCATGGGGCTTGTTCTACTGCGTAGACATTGCCGCGGTCCACTCGCCAGCCAGCATCTGTTTGCGGGTTTCCTCGTCTGGTGTGCTCAATCGTTCGAGCGTGACGCTGACGATCTTGGCGGTGCACCGATAGTCGTGTGGGTAGGGCCCCACTGGTGAGCCGGTGTCGATACCTACGTCGAAGGTCTCGCCGCTCATTGAGAACACAACCGGCACTGTCTGCTCGAGCCGTGCCCGATCGACCTCGACACCGTCGATGTACAAGATGTTCGTGCCGCCAGCACCGAAGCCACCGTCGTGCACATAGAGCACCCGGATCTCGTGCTCACCTGTCGCAAGCACGCCTGGCCCTGACGTGGTGGTCAGATGGTGGCCGAAGCAGTTGTACAGATGATGGGGTACGCCGCTCTCGTCGAGCCAGAGCGCCCAACCAGCCATTGCGCCACCTTGGCATGCAATGACACCTTCGGCTCCTCCGTCGGGAATCACGATCGTCGCCGTGATCTGCGACGACGCATTCTTCAGATTGACTATCGAATTCTCGGGCATGCGCACATGTGCCGGGGTGTACGTCATACGGTCCGCGTTCAACGACCGAGGCACTCGCAAGTCGCCAGCGCGACCCGACCCGGCGTCGCGAAGCGGGTACACGCCGTGGCGTTCAGCCTCAACCTCGAATAGCGCCCGCATGTCAGCAAGCTTGTCGGGATGTTCGCCAGCTAGGTCCACGCTCTGCGAGAAGTCATTGCGCACGTCGTAGAGCTCCCAGACTTCATCTGGCCCGTCGAACTCGTAACCGGCGTACCGGATCCACGGCACACGACCGTGGAAGCACGAGGCGATCCAACCATCGTGATAGATCGCACGGTTACCCAAGATCTCGAAGTACTGAGTTCGATCCGTATCGGGCTCGGTGGCCGCATCAAAGGTTGGGACCATCGAGGCGCCGTGCAGCGGTTCCTGCTCGATCCCGTGGACACGACCGGGCATGTCGATGCCAGCGACCTCGAGCAGTGTCGGAAAAATGTCGATGACATGATGGAAGCCTTGGCGAAGCCCGCCTGCGTCGTCGATGCCGTTTGGCCATGACACCGCCAACGCGTTCCGAGTCCCACCAAAGTGCGAGGCAACCTGCTTCATCCATTGGAACGGCGAGTCAAGCGCCCACGCCCAACCGACGTTGAAATGGTTCTCACATCGTTCGGTGCCGAAGTCGTCCATGCGCTCGAGCAACCACTCAGGATCCTCGTGTACGCCATTCTGAAACGACGGAGCGCTCCACGCGCCATGGATCGTGCCTTCGGCAGACGCGCCGTTGTCGCCGGTCAGATAGACCACGAGCGTGTCATCGCCCACACCAAGTTCATCGACGGCATCGAGAACTCGCCCGACCTGAGCATCGGTGTGCGCCATGAATGCTGCGAACACTTCCATCAGCCGTGATGCAACCGGCTTGTAACGATCGGGGTACTCGTCCCACGACGGCACCTGGTCCGGTCGAGGTGTGAGCGCGGTGTCTGGTGGAATCACCCCAAGCGCAAGTTGGCGCTCGTAGATGTGTTCACGAAGCACGTCCCAGCCGCCATCGAACTGGCCCTTGAATTTTGCGATCCATTCGGGCCAAACATGATGCGGCGCATGCACCGCTGCTGTTGCGAAATAGCAGAAGAACGGGCGGTCTGGCGCACTTGCCTTTTGCAGGCGAATCCAGTCGATGGCCTTGTCGGCCATATCTTCGGTGAAGTGGTAATCGTCGCGGCCGGCGTTCGGCTGAATCGGGGTCGTCTGGTCATAGACCGGAGGCTCATACATGCTGGCCTCGGCGCCAATAATGCCGTAGAAGCGGTCGAAGCCTTGCCCGGTTGGCCACCGATCAAACGGCCCGGCTGGGCTCTGCTCCCACGACGGCGTCAGGTGCCATTTGCCGAAACAACCAGTCGAGTAGCCATGTTGGCGAAGCACCTCGGCCACCATTGCGGTCTCGGGCGGCACGGCCGAGTCATAACCAGGAAAGCTGTTGGCGATCTCGGTGATGCCGCCCATGTGCGCCGTGTGGTGATTGCGGCCGGTCAACATGGCAGCCCGCGTCGGCGAACACAGCGCAGTTGTGTGGAACTGGTTATAGCGCAGCCCCGCCTTGGCCACCCGCTCCACCGTCGGCGTGGGAACCGGACCGCCAAACGTCGAGCAGGTACCAAATCCGACATCATCGAGCATCACCAACACGATGTTGGGACCGCCCGACGGCGACGGCGCCTGAAGCGGCCGAGCAGTCGCATCACCGATCAGTCGAGCAACCTCGCCCTCGAACGCTGGTGTGCCTTTCGGAAGATTCGTTGTCACGTCGCCACGGTAATACTGCTAGTGCTGTGCGTCACTAGTGTCGGACGAATGAGGAACACAGCATCGGACGACTACGCGATAGCAGCCAGCTTCGACAGCGATGGCCGCAACACCACCACAGCCGCCAACGGCCAACTCGTGCACAAGGCGACCCTCGACCAGATGGAACGGCTCGCCGAGCGGCTTTACGAGGTCAGCGACGGCGTGTGGTGCATGGTCGGCAACGGGCTATCGAACCAGACATTTGTTGAGGGTCCCGATGGCCTGATCGTCATCGACACCGGTGAGTCGCAGGAAGAGATGCAAGCTGCGCTCGATGCCGTGCGAACTCATACCAATGCACCAATCGCGGCTGTCATTTACACGCACTTCCACTACTGCAACGGCACCGAAGCGTTCATGTCCGCCAGTGACGACATTCCAATCTGGGGCCACGAACTGATCCCTGACAATCTGTCGCGCATTGCCTCCGATGTTGGGCCTGTTAGCGCTCGGGGGCTAATCCATCAGTTCGGCATGTCGCTTCCCGCCGCTGGACCAGATGGACTCGTGGGCGGAGGTCTGGGTCGTTTCTACAAGAACCCGGCGCATGGCCGCGGCACACACGGACACATCTCACCAACCCATCTCGTCTCGAAGACCACCACCGTGTCGCTGGCCGGGCTACAGGTCGTCATGTCCCCTGCTCCGTCCGATGCGAACGACAACGTGAATGTCTTCTTTCCCGAGCTCGACCTATGTGTGAACAACATCGTGTGGCCAGCGCTGTTCAATGTCTTCGCCATCCGAGGCGAGGAGTACCGCGACCCTCGCATACTGCTCAACGGCATCGACGAGATCGCCGACTTCGACCCTGAACATCTGGTGTGTGCGCACGGGCCGCCACTGTCGGGGCGTGACGAGATCCGAGCCGGCGTGACCGACGCCCGCGATGCGATTCAATTCATGTGGGATCAGACCGTCCGCGGTATCAATAAGGGCCTAACCCTTGGCGAGCTCATCGCCCGTGTGCAGCTGCCCGAACGGTTCGAGCGCAGCTATCTGACCCAACAGCATTACGGCCTTGTCGAGCATCATGTTCGCCAGATCCACGCCGGGCTCCGTGGCTGGTTTGACGGCAACGAGGCCGAGCTGTTCCCGTTGCCGACTATTGAACGAACACAACGACTGATCGCCGGGTTCGGTGGCCGAGATGAGGTCGCGATCCAAGCGCAAGCGGCGCTCGATGACAACGACCTGCGATGGGCCCTCGAACTCGCCAGCTGGCTGGTGCGCAGCGAACTCAGTGCCGACGGCCGAGCCGATGCCGGCTCCCCTGACGAACGCTCTCTGCTGGCGAACGTGCTTCGCACCATCGCACAGCGAACAAGGTCGGCCAATATCCGCAACTGGGGCCTGACCCGAGCGCTCGAACTCGACGGTCAGATCGACCTGTCACGTCATCGCGGATTCCGTGCCAGTCGCGGCCAGGTACTTGCCAACGCACCAGCGACGTTTGTTCATGGGTTGAAGACCACCCTGGTGCCCGAACTTGCCGCGGATGTCGACTGCCATATCGCGTTCGTTATCGACGGCGCTACGTGCGGCCTGCACGTCCGTCGCGGTGTTGCCGTGCCGACCATAGGGGCAGACGCAGACCACACGGTGACGGTGAGCCATGAGACGTGGGCCGACATCATCTCGGCGAAGCTGCCGTTAGCTGACGCCGTTGCATCTGGAGCTGTGTCGGTCACCGGCGACGTGGCCGCTGTCACCGAAGCGCTCGCATGCTTCGAACACCCATCCCTGAAGCGTGACCGAGAGCGGTAAGACCCGGTCGGCTTTGGGCAGGAGTAGATCGGCGGGTACCCCGGCTCGGTCCCGAAGTGCGCGTACTACCTCCGGTACAACACGCAGCTTGGATGGCTGGCAGACCTTGCGTAGACCGGCCGCGGTTGCTCTAGAGGGGTGAAACCCAATCGGCCTTTGGCTGGAGCAAATCGGCGAGCACCCCTAGTTCGGTTGCGCCGTTGTAGGCGGTGGCAATGAACCATTCGGTGCCGAAGCGGGCCTTGAACTGGTCGACCGGTGGGTCCTCGGTGTTCACATCGTCGGGGACCTGTGATGCGTGATTCATGAGCGCCTTCATCTTGCGCTCAAATAGTTCGTCACCCTCGACGAAATGTGTCAGGTCAGCCTCGGCAGCCGCAAAGTCTGGATCAAGCGTGCCGTCCGCGTCGGGGAGCTTGGCCAGGTACTCGCGGTTATAGGTGACATCGAGCACCCAGGGGCTACCCAGCATCGAAGCCGCAGCGTGCGACACATAGTGCACCTGCTTGTGATCGGGGTGGCCATAGGTGCCGTTGTTGTCGTAGCCGACGATGGCAACGATGTTCTCGTCGCCAAAGAGTGCCGCAAGCTCGGACGCAACCGCAGCCGGGTCGGCATTCGAGAAGGCGGCCGGGTTGCTGGTGGTCTCTGTTCCGTCCATGCCCGAGTCGTCATAGGCCAGCCACTCGACCCGAGCGACATCCAGATCAGCGCACGCCGCTTCGGCCTCGCGGATGCGGCGGTCGCCCAGCGATTCGCCGCCAAGATCCAGATTGGTCTCGCCTGCGTCTCCCCGAGTGCCGTAGGCCACGATCGTGCGGAGACCCAGGTCAGCAGCTTTGGCGAGGACCGAACCGGTCAGTATCGATTCATCATCGGGGTGAGCGTGTACAAACAGCAGCGACGGTTCATTCATTGAGGCGATTTTATGTGCCAGTCTGCTTTAACGGGCTGGTCTCGGGCGGCTGTAGCGGCAGCAATGCATCGAGCAAGTTTTCGGCCTTGGAGATCCCAACAATGTAGACCATGCGGTCAGTGACAGTGCCTTCGGCGTGTACGGCTCCGGCCGGAAGGACCAGCTTGTCGCCTGGACCCAGAGAGATATGTTCGCCGACTTCGTTGACGACATAACTGGAACCCTCGAGCACGTACCCGACGTTGTCGACATCATGCCAATGCAACGGCAATTCCGCCATACGCCCTGAGACATAAGTGGTCGGCCACAGATCAAGCGCAGCAAGGTCTGCTAGCGCCTCGGCCTTGGTCGAGTGGAAATTGTGCAGGACATGCACTGGTCCGGGTTCAAGCGCCATGGACACAACGTTAGTCGGGTCCTGTTACCCCGCGACTAGTGCTAAGACGGCATGGAATGCCATCATTTGTGTATGGCTGAGTTTTCCGATGTGTTGGTCGAAACCCTGGGCGGGATCGACTTCGATCCCGATGCGCTCAAGGAGAAGTATCTCTTCGAGCGAGACAAGCGAGTTCGCACCGACGCCAACGAGCAATACATAGAGGTCACCGGCGACTTCTCAAGCTATGTCGAGGACCCGTACGAACAAGCGCCTGAGCGCGAACCGGTCTTCGATCATGTTGACGTGGCCATCGTGGGCGGCGGCTTCGCCGGGCTGCTCATGGGAGGCCGCCTGAGCGAGGCTGGCTTCGACGATGTACGTGTTATCGAAAAGGGGGGCGACTTCGGTGGCACCTGGTACTGGAACCGTTACCCGGGTGCCATGTGCGACGTCGAGTCGTATTGCTACCTGCCCATGCTCGAAGAACTCGACTACATCCCGAAACACAAATATTCGTTTGCTCCCGAAATCATGGAGCACTCCAAGAACATCGCTCGCCACTACAACCTGTACGAGAATGCGCTGCTGAGTACCGGCGTCACTGCGGTCACGTGGGACGACGCTCAGGATCACTGGGTTATCGAGACCGACAAGGGCGATCGTTTCACCGCCCGAGCCATCGCCATGGCGAACGGCCCACTCAACCGCCCCAAGTTGCCCGCCATCGAAGGCATCAATGACTACACCGGCCATACCTTCCACACCAGCCGATGGGATTACGACTACACCGGTGGGAGCAATGCAGGCGATCTCGACGGCCTGAAAGACAAGCGCGTCGGCATCATCGGCACTGGTGCAACCGCCGTGCAGTGCGTGCCTCACCTTGGGGCTTCAGCCAAGGAACTGTTCGTCTTCCAGCGCACCCCATCGTCAATTGACGTGCGGAACAACCGAGAGACACCACAAGAGTTTGCCGACAGCCTGGAACCGGGTTGGCAATACCGGCGCATGGAAAATTTCAACAAGCTGGTCACCGGTGCCCACCAGGACGAGGATCTGGTGAACGATGGTTGGACAGACATCTTCCGCAACCTGACAGGTATCGCAGCAAAGACCGCATCGAAGAAGCTGGGCCGCCGCCTGACACCACAAGAGCGAGCCGAGCTCATGGAGATGTCGGACTATCGCAAGATGGAAGCCGTTCGGGCCCGGGCCCAAGAGATCGTCGATGACCCCGAGGTCGCCGAGTCGCTCAAGCCGTATTACCGCCAGTTCTGCAAGCGACCCTGCTTCCACGATGAATACCTGCCCACGTTCAACCTCCCGAACGTGCACCTGGTGGACACCGATGGCAAGGGCGTCGACCAGTTCACCGAGACCGGCCTGGTAGCCAACGGCGAGCATTACGAACTCGATTGCATCATCTTTGCCACCGGCTTTGAGGTCGGCACGAGCTACACCCGTCGATCGGGCTACGACGTTGTGGGGCGCGATGGACAGAAGCTCAGCGACAAATGGGAAAGCGGTCTGCGCACGGTGCACGGCCTGCAGACCGAGGGTTTCCCCAACGCATTCTTCATGGGCTTCACCCAAGGTGCCATCACGGTGAATGTCCCCCAGACCCTGAACGAGCAAGCCATACATATCGCCTACATCTTGGACAAGGTCCGCGCCGCGGATGGCTCGGTCGTCGAAGCCACCGCCGAGGGCGAGCAGGCCTGGGTCGACGAGATGAACAACAAGGCCCGTCTGGGTGCCCGGTTCCGTGCCGAATGCACCCCCGGCTACTACAACAACGAGGGCGTGGCCGAGAACCCAAATGGCTTCTTCAGCGCCAGTTATGGCGAAGGGCCCGTCAAGTTCTTCGAGATCCTGAACGACTGGCGCGAAGCTGGCGAACTCGAGGGCTGCGAGGTCCGTTGATGACGCTGACTGGGCGTTAACCGCGCTTTTGTCACGAACTGTTGTCTGAATGCATCGCTCCTGATGCTTTCCGTCAACGGTTTCTGCGCGATTCAAATTCTGTTGGCTCAGCGCATCGCTGATGACGCGTTCAGCCAACAGTTTCTGGGCGAGGTCCGCTGCGATAGAGGCACTTCCTGGCAGCGGCGACTTGGTGGCCGCTTTTGAAAACCGCCGTGATGGCTGCAGGGTCTTGGAGCACCGTGACGTCGGTGGTGGGGTCGCCGTCGACGATCACGATGTCGGCGTACTTGCCTGGTTCGAGCGTGCCGACCATGCCCGAAGGGCCGGCTCCGGCACCGCCGTGGCGCGTTGCTCACAGCAACGCTTCGGCCGCGGCCATCGCGAACAGGTCGACGAAGTACTCAAGGTCTTTGGCATTGCTGCCGTGTGGGGCGATCAATAGCCCGTAGTCGCCGCCCATCACGATGCGCACGCCAACATCACGCAGCTGTTTCACTGCGTCGATCGTGGCATCGACCTCGTGCTGGTAGCCCTTAGCTTCCATCATCGCTCGACTCAAGCCGATCTCGTGACCTCGATCGAGCAGCTGGACTTCCCCTACGATGCCCGGCCCCACGAAGAGACGATCTCGGTCCTGGGCCAGCATGTCGACAGCTTCGTCATCAAGAAAGTTCGCATGTCCAATCAGGTCGACCCCATGGCGAACTGCCTGTTTGACGGTCGAGCTGGCTCGGGTGAGCATGTCGCGTTCAGGTCCCGGCTCAAGATGGGCGTCGAACCAGAGCTTGCGCAGCGAGGCACCAAAGTCTGATTCCTGGCAGCGATAGTGAGCCATCGAAACGTCGGGCCAGAAACACGATGGCACCTCCGCCATAGGGGACACAGACGTCGAGCGCTGGATGGCGGTCGAACACGCCGCCCAGCACGAACGAGGCCCCAGCACGAGTCTCTTCGTAGGTGTAGCCGACAATCAGATCCAGCCCGAACCGATGCAGCCGGCTATCACCAGCCGCCGAGCGCCCATCATTGGTTGCACCGTGCCCGAACAAGGTCAAAGGGTTCGGCGACAAGAGCTGTCGATCGATGCCCATCTACGCCATGGCGCCGAGTCGATTGTCCACGTTCTTGATCAGGCTTTGTCGATACCGAATCGGCTTGACGGCGTAATCAGCGACTTGGAAGGACTCGAGCCCCGCATCGCCGTTGCCGTGTGTCGGCCCCTAGGTGCCAGCGCTCCCGAAGGACTCTTCGAGCATCACATGGGCGTGTAGATCAAAGACGACGCTGGCCATGGTCTAGTTGCCGGTATCGGTGACAGCGTCGAAGCGGAACGTTCCGTCCTCGCCGTACACGGTGCCGCGATCCTGTGCGGCGTAGAGACGGTTTTCAGAGCTCACAAAGCCGCCACAGTTGTGCAGTACATCCACCATGCTTGCGTAGTTCGGGTGATCGAAGTGTTTGGCCAGGTTCTCGGGGTCGGTCCACAGCTCATAAACCTGGATGTGGGTGGGCTCGGCCGGATCAGCACCGAAACAATACGCCAGGCACCCGGGCTCGTCGTCTCTGGTGGCCTTCTGCACGGGAGCAGTCAGTGTCACAGCATTGTCACGGTCGGCTTCGGTTTCAAACGACAAAATGGCTGTAATGATGATCATCAGGTCAACTTTCTAGACGTTCTCTATACAACTCTGGGCAGCTTGCAAAAGGGCGACGGCGCGAGGGTCGCTTGCGATGCCACCACCCATCTGATTCATGACATAACCAAAGGCCATGCCGGTCGCCGGATCGGCGAAGCCCAACGAGCCACCAGAGCCGTAGTGTCCGAACGCCCCGTCTTGGGTGAGGACCAGTTCCTCGCAGTGCAGCATGAATCCATAACCGAAACGTGTTGGCAGCACGAGTGACTCATCGGGGCCGAACACCCGCTCGGCCCGAATCGTGTCGACCGTCGCTTCATCCAGCAGGCGGATGCCGTCGACTTCGCCGATCGTCGCTGCATACATCCGGGCAACCGACGCTGCATTCGTTACACCATTGGCTGCAGGAATTTCGCTGGCGCGCACCGCGCGAGTCTTGAATGGATCAACCCCATCGGCAGGAGCAAACGCCCCGTCCATTTGTAACGCCCTTGCGCCCATGGTGCCGCGGCCTGCAATCTTGCGCATGAGTTCGAGTTCGTCGCCGGTCGGACGGGGAGCACCACGTAATCGGGCGACCCGCCACTCTTGGTCCTCGGGCAGGCCGATCCAAAAGTCCAGAGCGAGCGGACCGGCGACTTCTTCGGCAAAGTAGCGGCCAATGGTACGGCCATCGATTCGACGGACAAGCTCGCCAGCAAGCCAGCCAAAGGTAAGCGCGTGGTAGCCGTGCTTGGTGCCTGGTTCCCAAGCAGGAGCCTGGGCGGCCAGGGTCTCAACAACCGGTGTGACCTTCAGTATCTCTTCCAGCGGGAGCGGCGGATCGGCATAGGCCAGACCGGCCTGGTGGCTCATGAGCTGGCCGACCGTGATGTCCGCCTTGCCTTGAGCCGCAAACTCGGGCCAGTAGGTGGCCACTGGCTCGTCGTAGTCGAGCTTGCCTTGTTGGGCCAACATCGCGACACAAATCGCGGCCGCGCCCTTTGTCGTCGAGAAGACGACGGAGGCTGACTCCTTGCGCCACGGCTCGTTTGTCTTGTGATTGGCGACGCCACCCCACAGGTTGACCACAGGCCCACCGTCGACATACACACAGACGGATGCACCGGTCTCATTACGTTCGGCAAAATTGTCGACAAAAGCCCGAGCCACGGGTTCGAAACCTTCGGCTACGTTGCCCTGTACACCACTGTGTGCGTCTAACCAGTCAGTCATGTGTTCGACCGTAGATGGCGGCAGAGCGCTGGGTGTAGTTCGCTCAGTAATCGGATTGTTCGCCACGATCAGTCCATTTTTAGAGTGACACAGACGGGCTCTGCGTGCTGCACAGCCTTGATAGGTGCCCAGATTCTAGTGATCGCTCTGCTTGTGGCCAATCGCTAGACAGGGGGTTCCGAAGCAGCCAATGCCGCACTAGCTTCTGCAAGAGCGGCCGAGCCAGCGCAGTTCGACCCAGAGCCGCCCCAAGCAACGCCATCGGCCGGTCCACGCAACAACCATTAGTGACGCCAGAGCCAACGCCCGACCCAACACCAACGCCGACCCCTTTGCTTGAGTCAACAGTGACGCTTGCTCGAGAACCGACAGCGACAGCAACACTGTCTTTCAATTGTCCTGTGAGCGACAAATGGCCACAAGCCAAGATCATCCTCCCCCCTCCAGCTGGCGAAGGCCTGGCGCAGATACCTATCCGCGACCGGCCGTTACTTGTGCACGAGCTGGGCCATGCCCTACAGGCCAACAGTTGGCTTGGGTGGTCCAGCAGGCTGGAGGATCCCTCGTTAGCCTTGGCTCTTCGCGAGGGTGAAGCTGAATGACTGTCCGACCGTTGTCTGATTTCGATGTCCGACGACGAGTGGCAGCAATGGTTTGGCTCACTTGCCTCTCAGCCGAAGACGACGGGCCAGCCCGAGATCCTTTACGTCGGATTCGCGGCAAGTTATGTACTTGGCTCTCACTCTCTTCCACGCCAGGTACGCGATCGACGGGTTGCAGGGTGTCGCCGAAGTCTTTGCGGTCGACCAGAGCGCAGTGAGCGCACAGATGCTGCTGGACCCATGGCTCTTCACCGGAATAAAGTGCGCCAAGAATAGTTCCCTAGACCCGTCGTTGGAGACGAGCAAGGCCAGTCCGTGAACATTGGCTCGGGCGTTCAGACCTCGGCGGTCAATTAGCACCAGATCCTTGGCCCTGCGCTTCCCGCGACGCAGCACTAATCGCTGCTCGCGCAATGAACTCCTATGCGTTCCCAACAGGGTGGTTCAGCGAGCAGGATCAACTGTGTTTCTCAATCGGAGCGGGTGCCTCACCCGGTCAAGAAATAGTTGTCGAGCAGGCGATTCGTGCCTGGTCCAAGAGCGGCGACGTCACACGTTGGTTCGAAATCAACGACCGCGGTTTCCTCGTTGGCGGTTGTAATCCAGGGCCGGGAACGTTCCGAAACCTCGGGCTACGCCCCTCGATGTCCTCGATGAGGTCGCCGTGATCTTGGACAGCGAGACTTGGGCGTTCGAACAAGGTTTGGGCCGCAGAGCTGGCTTCTGCGCTGCGTGGGATCTCGTCGCGACACCCGAACTCACCCCCAAAGCGGACCGGCACGGCGCCTACAACTACTGGTTTGACCAGCTCGACCCACCGGCCCTTCCCAGCGCCTGCTACTCGAACCTTCTCCTTGCAGCATTTTGCCGGGCAGCCTCCGGTCGCTCAGTATGGAGACATGAAGGCTGCTGTACTGAATCAAATTCCGGGCGAGTTAGTAATCGAAGACGTCACCGTCGACAAACCGGGACCCAACGAAGTCCTGATCCAAACCGTGCATGCGGGGCTGTGCCATAGCGATCTGCATTTCATGGAAGGCCACTGGGAAACCAAGTTGCCTGCAGTCATGGGCCACGAGTCGGCGGGCATCGTGCAAGCGGTGGGCGAAGACGTCGCGTACTGCAAGCCTGGCGACCGAGTGATCACCTGTCTGTCATTGTTCTGTGGCACGTGCAACATGTGCCTGACCGGGCACCCCAACGTCTGCACAAACCTGCGCGCTGTTGGCCGAGCCAAGGGCGAAGCCCCTCGGCTCACCAACGCGGCTGGCGAAGGCCTCGCCCAGTTCGCACGACTCGGGGGCTTTGCCGAAGAGATGCTGGTGCACGAGAACGCCGTGGTGAAGGTGCACCCCGACATGCCGCTCGACAAGGCATCGCTGATCGGCTGCGGTGTCACCACTGGCGTCGGCGCCGTGTTCCGCACCGCCCGTATCGAGCCTGGCTCGACCGTGGTCATCTTTGGCTGCGGCGGCATTGGCCTGTCTGCGCTGCAAGGTGCACGTATCGCTGGTGCTGGCCGAATCTTCGCTGTCGACATCACCCCCGAGAAGCTCGAACTTGCCAAGCTGCTCGGCGCAACCGACATCATCAACGGTGCCGAGACCGACGTCATTGCTCACGTCAAAGAAGCCACTGGCGGCCAGATGGCCGACTATGCCTTCGAGTGCATTGGTCTGAAGCAGACCGCCGAACAAGCCTGGGCCGTCACCGGCATCCGTGGCACCACCGTGATCGTGGGCATGATGCCATTCGACGCCAAGGTCGAGATTCCTGGTTACGAGATCTTCATGATGGAAAAGACCCTCAAAGGTTCCATGATGGGTTCCAACGTGTTCCGCAAGGACATGCCGCAATACGTGAACATGTACCTCGACGGCCGACTCATGCTCGACGAGATGGTCAGCCAGCACATCCATCTTGACCAGATCAACGACGGCTACCAAGCCATGCAGCGCCGCGAAGGCACCCGCACCATCATCGACTTCTGATAGCACGACCAATCCCAGGAAAGTCTGGGTTGGCGACAGAACAGGTGCCCGTCGGTCTCCCCTGAGATCGACGGAGGAGCGCCGCTAGTGCCTTAGGCGCAGAATCCATGGCCACCTTGAACCATGATGGTTTCCAACCACCAGCGATCTTGAGAACAGACGAGTTCCTTATCCGCCCACTCGTGGCGGCTAACAACGCGCTCGATTACGACGCAGTGGTGGAACGCAGTGATGGAAAGCTAGGAATTCCTTCGTATCTGGGAGGGGTCGACCTGGCCCGAAGACGACGTCACGTTAGAAGCCAACCTCGCCGACATGGCGAAGGTGAAACAGCGCCATAACGAGGGCGAAACCTTCGGATATACCGTGATGAACTCGACCGAGACTGAGTGCCTTGGTTGTATCTATATCGATCCAGCAGATTTCGGCTGGTTCGCCAATTCCGAGATCACCCAGGTCGATGGGTTCAATGGTCCGGCTACCAACCCGTTGTCCAATTCTGGATCCACAAGTCACGCTGGGCCAACGGACTGGACCGAAGAGTGCCCGATGCCGTCGGCCCTTGGTTCAAAAACGAATGGGGCATCACGAGTCTTGTCTTTGTCCCCGTCGAAGGGTTTCAGCAAGAGGTCGCGATGCTCCACGGCCGCGACCTGAAGCTCCGGTTTACGCTCACAGAACCAGACGACGACGACAGTGCAACGCTCGCGTTTGGTTAGCTTGTAAAGCTGGCGATGTCGTCAAGGTCGGCTCGGGGCATACGCACCGTGTTGATGTGGGCATCGTGATCGATGAAGCCGAAGGACAAACCAAACAAAATTTCGTTGTCTTCAGGGATGTAGGCGATCTCTTTCACAGGCTCTTGGTAACCAGCCAATGAGCCTTGCGCAATGCAGCCCAGGCCCTTCTCCACCATCACCAGCATCATCGATCCGAGAAGGATGCCCATATCGACCGCTTGCGGGAACACGAAGTTACTTGGCATGGAAAAGAACGCCACATGAGGTGCATCGAAGAACTCGAAGTTCTTGCGGGCAATGCCGAGACGGCCTTCCTTGTCTTCTCGAGTCACACCCATTGTTTCGTAGTAGCCAAAGCCACAGGCGCGACGGCGGTCAATGTAGGGGCCCTCCATCTTGGCGTTGCGCTCGAACCCAGAAGATTGCGGCGTGCCTGCATCGAACAGTCCGCACAGCTCATCTCGTAACCGATCGCGGGCATCACCGGAAACAACGGCGATGTGCCATGGCTGGGTGTTCGTACCCGAGGCTGCAAGTCGTGAGATATCGAGCACTTCTCGGATGAGTTCTTCGGGCACGGGGTCGGGCTTATAGCCACGAACGGAATAGCGGGTAGCAAGGGCATCAGAAACGTTCACCTGCTCATTCTGTTCCGGCTACCCGCCGCGTGCGAAACTGCGGCACAATTGGATTACCTCACTGAAGGAGAATGTACGTGGACTATCTGGCTCCAACCACGGTCGAAGAGGCCGTCGGGGCACTCGCATCGACATTGGACTCGCGGGTCTTCGCCGGCGCAACCGATCTGATTCCTCAAATCCGATCGGGCCGACCCGAACCCGGCTTGCTTGTTGACCTGAAACGCATCGACCGGCTCACGGCAGTAACCGAAGGCGCCGCGAGTTGGACCATCGGCGCGGCCGCCCCGACCAGCAGTCTGACCGAAGATGTGGCTTTCTCTACCCAGTTCCCTGGCCTGAGCGAGGCTGCAGGGCTTATTGGCTCTGATCAGATCCAGAACCGCTCGAGCCTCGGCGGCAACCTCTGCAACGCATCGCCTGCTGCTGACTCGGTCCCTGCCCTGGTCGTCAACCAGGCCCGTGCCATCATCGCAACCGGCGGCGGCACCCGCACGATCACCGTGGACCAGGTTGCGACCGCTCCGGGACGCACTTCGCTTGAGCCCGGCGAGTTCATTGTCGAGTTCGAAGTCGACAAGCCCCCAGCCCGCACCGGCGACGCGTACCTTCGCATGACCCCCCGGACCGAAATGGACATCGCCGTCGTAGGCGCAGGCGCACGCATCACACTCGATGCCGACGGCAACTGCACCGAAGCTCGTATCGCTTTGGGTGCTGTCGCCCCTACCGTACGACGCGTCACCGATGCCGAAGCAGCGCTCGTTGGGCATCCAATCACCGACGACACATTGGCCGCCGTCGCCGCAGCAGCCAGTGCTGCTTGTGATCCCATCGACGACAAGCGCGGCACGATCGCCTATCGCAAACAGGTCGCAGGTGTGCTCGCCAAACGAGCAGTCAAACTTGCTGCCGAACGAGCCGCCGGCAGCGGCACCAACAACGCAGCTACAGAAAACGGATCCCACTGATGAGCCGCACCCATATCAACTGCACGATCAA
>MEHZ011615954.1_pt1 | contig 23860 bp, 17 predicted proteins | sample 897221 | NCBI WGS metagenome assembly MEHZ01 (sample SAMN05514161, study PRJNA337945) | marine metagenome | isolation source: marine surface water | place: Arctic Ocean | collected 2007-12-13
CGGTCTGTATGACACGACAGGTTCCCAAGATATATATGGCGGCTTATTTAGAGACGCTTCAGATTCTGGTAAGTGGAAACTATTTAAAGATCTGCAAGCAGAACCAACTAATACTGTTGATGTAACTGGTACTGGGTACGCTACAGGTACACTAGTTGCTAATGTTGAAGGTAATGTTACTGGAGACGTTACTGGAGCAGCTTCAAAAGTAGCCGTTATAGCTGATAACAATACTAACTCTACTAATAACATTACTTTTGTCAATGCAGCCAGCGGTGACAGACAGGTTAGAACAGATAATCAATTAACTTATAATCCTAGTACGGGTACTCTAGCAGCGGGTAATATACAAGGTAGTTTGTTTGGTAACCTAATAGGTAATGTTACTGGTAATATATCAGGTAATGTAACAGGTACAATTACTGGTAATACTTCAGGTAACTCAGGTACCGCAACGGCCTTAGAAAATTCCAGAAACTTTACTGTAGGTAGCACAGATGTAGCTTTTGACGGGTCGGCAGATGCAGACCTAACAGAAGCAGTACAAGACACAGTAGGAGCTATGTTTAGTTCCAATACGGAAAATGGTGTTACAGCAACATATGAAGATGTAGATGGTACAGTAGACTTAACAGTTACCGCACTTTATAATGGTACCACAAAACAACTAGAAGCTACTTCTACAGGGTTGCAAGTTTTTGGTACTATTCTTCCAGACGCCACCGAAACTTACGATTTAGGATCTCCTACTAAGAGATTTAGAAGAGGCTATTTCGACGAAGGTACTATATTCTTAGGTACTCAAGAGCTTACTGCAGACTCTGCAGGTATCTCTGTATCTGGAAACTTTAGTGCTAATAATATTACTGGTACACTAACAGGTAACGCGACGGGTACAGCTGCAAGTCTGGCCACAAGTAGAAACATTAATATAGGTTCAGTATCCCATGCTTTTGACGGGTCCGCAGACGTTGATTTAACAGAAGCTATTCAGGATACTGTAGGTGCTATGTTTACTGGTAATACTGAAACTAATATTACTGCAACATATGAAGATTCTGATGGTACTATAGACTTAGTTGTTACGGCTGCTTCATCAGCGGGTGCAGTAGCTTCGGGAGGTAGTGTTGTAACTACTAGCGATAGCGCTCCTTCTAGCCCTAACGATGGGGCTCTCTGGTTTGATACAACCGGCTTAAAAATGTACGTCTACTATGCTGATGGCAGCTCGTCTCAGTGGGTAGAGAGTACTCCAGGAGCAGGAGCAAGTTCAGGAGTAGCTGCAGTAAGTATAAGTGAGACGGGCCCCTCTACTCCTGACGAGGGTGCTCTGTGGTTTGACCCCAGTGATCTTACTCCCTATATGTACTATAATGATGGGAATAGCTCTCAATGGATTGAATTTACTCCAGGCGGCGGTGGTAGCAGTAGTGGTTTAACTATACAAGATGAAGGATCTGCACTTTCAACTGATGCAACAACTTTAAATTTTGTAGGTACGGGTGTTACCGTAACAGGAACTGGGGCTACAAAAACCGTTACAGTAAGTAGCGGAAGCAGCCTAACTGTAGCAGCAGGTGCTGGTTTAACCGGTGGAGGTAGCTCAGGTACAGTTACCTTAAATGCTATTGGCGGAACGGGTATTACTGTAAATGCAGATTCTATAGAAGCGGACATGACTGCTATTAGAGCAAGTATCGATGGCTCTGATCTTGATATGAGCGGTAATAAAGTATTATTCGGTAACATGTATGCAGCAGAGAGCGACTTACCTAGTGCTTCAACATATCACGGAATGTTTGCTCATGTACATGCTACAGGAAAGGGATACTTTGCACACGCCGGAGCATGGAAAAAATTATTAGATGAGTCTAGCTCAACTACTGCTGACTTGGCAGAAAATACTAATCTTTACTATACTGATGCAAGAGCACAAGCAGTAAGTATAAACAATGTAGTAGAAGATACAACTCCGGAGCTAGGAGGCAATCTAGACCTAGGCACAAACTCCATAGTTACTGCTTCTGACAGAAACCTAACTCTTGCTCCAGACGGTACTGGAAAAGTAGTGATTAGCTCCCCTCTTCAGGTAGGTGTTTTTACTATACCCGAAACGGACGGCACAGCAAATCAGGTACTTAAAACAGATGGGTCTGGCGTTTTAAGTTGGGCAGCACAAAGTCTTGTAAAAGCATATAGGTACGATGCAGTACTAGCAACTAATGTCAGTACAAAACGTATTTATTTACATCAAGCATTTTCCTCGGTATTAATAGACGCATTTGTGTCCGTTGCCCCTGCAGGATCTAATGCTACTTTTTCTATAAAGAAAAACGGCACTTCGTTTCAAACAATAACAATTACGGATGGAAATACTTCCTCTGTTAATACTAACAATACCACTGCATTTGCAGAGGGAGATTATATAACTGTAGATATTACAGCAGTAGGAAGTACTACTGCTGGAGAAAATCTATACCTTGTACTTTCATTTTCATAATTAAGGAGATTCAATTATGTACGCAAAACTAAAGTTTAACAGCGGTGTCTCAACAGCTCTAGCTATTCGAGATATTGTTAGACTAATCACGGAGTCTGCTGCAGGAAGCGCTTCTTTGTCAAATCTGGGGTCTATTGATACATCTAGCTCTACTCTTACGGCAGGGGTGAACAGTGGTTGGACGCTTTACACTGGTCAAAGCATACCGGCTAATAGTACAGCTGCAAGTGCAACATCAGATTCATTTTATACCCTACAAGCTACATCAGCCACTAATAGTCGCACAAAATATTGTGCAATTCATGGTAATTGTCACTTCAGTTCTGGGTCAGGCATGACATATACCACCAATAACGCCGCCGGAATATTGATAAGTAATGTGAATGACCCTACTTTGTCTAACGCAAATGCAAACTATAATTTTGGATCAGGGTATAACTCCACTAGTACTAGTTATATGAATGATATGGGATTTAATGTTCCATCTATGTATGCAAGTCCTATGTATATATGGGCAGACCCTACTCGGATTATTATGTATGCAGCTAATTGGATGGATGGCAGAGGGCCTTTATTTACAGGCAACTTTGAAGGTAATCAAGGGCCCCTTGATGTATGGAAAACAAAATGCCCTACTATGACTTTGTTTGACTCTACTTATAACATACATGCGAGCGCAGGCCATGAAGGCATGGGTAGAGGAGATAGTTACTTCACCGCCAACTATGGTAGAAGATGGGCCCAAATTCACAATATTACTAGTCATGGCCCCCTGCCAGGCGCCACAGCGGCTCACCTCTTTTTCTCTGCTGATAGCTATACGGGCCATAGCCTAGATTACCAGAGCCCTAGGGCTATGGATACTTCTTTAACAGAAATGAACGTAGCGAATTTAAGAAAAACTTATGGAGATTATGGAAGGGCAAACAGTAGTATATTACATAATGGCAACACCCCCGCCAACTACGCTCAGGGTTTAGCAACTCATAAAGGTTTTGATAGCTCAGGAAACTCTACTTTAGTAGCTGAGCCCCTGTATTTTATGGCTTCCGGCGGTAGTCCCACTTCCTATAATTTCTCTAATTTAACTAATACTTGGAGAGTTCCTTCGAATATTGGCACGAACGGGGAAGTAGTTACTATTGGTAGCGATACATATACTTATATCACAATGAGTGCGTACGCATTGCACTCTTACTTAGTTAAGAATACTTAGGAGTACTATAATATGGCACTAACTATACAGGACGCAAGTGGGAGTGATGTTACAGTCACTTCCTTATTATTTGCAGGGGTTCCCCCAAACTCATTTGAGTTAGGTGTGTCCGGCTTTCTTAGCACTTCGTGGTACTTTGATACTGACGTACCCCCAGATTTGCAAAGTTTTACCTTCCCCGCCAGGGGAGCAGGCGGCTCCGCAGCAGCCGTAGACCCAGAGGGGTGGGAGTAATTTATGGAAATACTAACAACTTTAAAAATATCAAAAGGGTTTCACAATAGTGAAAATATTTTAACAGGAGTAATACTTACTTTAACCTGTACAGACCCCGAGGAAGCGTCAAATACAAAAGACTTTACTTTTTCGTGGACACCCCTTTCAGATATTGATGCGACAACTATGGTCGATGTTTTAACCTGGGATAACTTGCACCATCATGCAGTACTATCAGGGGACTACCCTCTTTTTCTTGATATTTGTACCAGAGAATGTGAACTACTCTGGGGAGGTGATACAGTAGTCACAGCAGACGTTTCGATGGAGGGTGAATAAAATGGCATTTACAGATTTTACAAATACCCCCAGTAATGGAGCTACACTTACAGCTAATGGAGCTACGTATACGTACAACTCTACTAAAGCACGCTGGGAAGTTACTGCGGCTTCAGCTGCTGCTGCTGGGCTGACATCAGAAGAAGTCCAAGATCTTGTAGGTGCTCAAATAGCTACTAATGGTAGCCACACTGGAATTTCTTTCTCTTATGATGATGCAGGAGATGGGGCTATAGATGCAACTATAGCTACTCTTAATCAAAATACTACAGGGTCAGCAGCTACTCTAACTACAGCTAGAAATATAGGCGGGGTATCATTTGATGGTTCCGCAGATATTAACTTACCCGGAGTTAATGCAGAAGGTACTCAAAATACTACAGGATCAGCAGCTACTCTAACTACTTCACGAAGTATTGGAGGAGTAGCTTTTAACGGTTCCGCAGATATTAGTTTACCGGGTGTTAACACTACAGGAAGCCAAGATACTACGGGAAATTCTGCTACGTCTACCACTCTAGCTACAGCTAGAAATATAGGTGGGGTATCATTTAATGGTTCTGCTGATATTAACTTGCCAGGTGTTAATGCAACAGGTAACCAGAATACTACTGGTTCTGCAGCTACTATAACCACCGCTAGAAATATAGGTGGGGTATCATTTAATGGCTCTGCTGATATTAACTTGCCTGGTGTTAATGCGGCCGGTAATCAAGATACTTCTGGTAATGCAGCCACAGCTACTACTCTGGCAACGGCTAGAAGCATAGGTGGAGTGTCTTTTAACGGTTCTGCCGATATTATTCCTAATATTGTAACTGATACTACTCCCCAGCTCGGTGGCAGCTTAGACGTTAATGGTAATACAGTAACCTCAACAAATAATGGAAATATAGAAATAGACCCCGATGGCTCTGGCTTATTTAAAATAAAAGGAAATTCAACTGCAGGATCGGGCTCTTTAACTCTTAACTGTGAGCTTAACAGTCATGGAATAAAACTACAAGGACCTCCTCATAGCGCGGGTGCTTCTTATACTCTTACTTTTCCGGATAATGACGGTAATGCAGATCAAGTAATAAAAAGTGATGGGAGCGGAAACCTAGCTTTTGTAGATCAGGTTAAAACTATACAAACAGAGCTTACTATTTCTGATGCAGCTTCTGCAGGCGATGTGATTGTATACGAAGCAGCAAATTCTCAATATGCAACCGCCGGAGAGAGTACTACAGCGGCTTCTATAAATAGCGTTCTGTCTTCTGTTAACTCTATATTAGACACAGCCGCTTATGCAACAAACGGAGTATTAGTACCTTCCTACGGTAGTAGAATATTTGTTGTAGCTTATGAGAGCAGTTCGTATGTCTATAGATGGATTACTCCAAACAGTAACGGAACATTTACTATAGGAAGTACAAACTCTTTACCTAGTATAGCTACTGAGGGACCCGAAGGAATGTTCTTAGTAGCTAGTAATAAAATTGTTCTAGTTGCTGATGACTCTTCAAATACTATATATAATGTAGGTACAATTAATACTTCTACGGGGGCTATTTCTTGGCAAGGAAGTAATGGTACATTGTGGAGTGGTGCTTCTAGTTTCTCACAAAATTCATTCGTTTATGACGATAATGATGATAAATGGATAGTAGCATATAGAGATGCCAATAGCTACGCTCAAATAAGAGCACTTACATATGACAGTAGTAATGATACTATAACGGCAGGCTCAGTAGTAGCAGTAAAAAGTGCTGCAACCAGTGCTTCCTATAATATAGCGTATGACTCCACTAAAGATGCAGGGTTGGTTATTTATGGTGTAAGTACTAATGCTGTATACTTTAGAAAGTGGACTTCTTCTAGTGGTACCATAACACTTGGAGCGGAGACTCAGATAATAAATACGGTGCCTGGTGGGTCTGCTAACCCTATTGGAGCTAATATTGTATTTAATCCTATAGTAAATAGATTTTTAATGGTATATGGATCCACTTTTAATGATGGATTTAACACGAGAACCCGAAGAACTGTTTACAACAGTGCCACTATAGAAACTAATGGTACAGTAACTATAGGAAATAAAGGGTATCATGAGGTTACTAATGACTATCTTTATTCGGCTCCGGAACGGTTGACAATAGATACTGATACCGGAACTTCGATGATTCTTACGAACGGTAGTTATAATAGCAACCGTAAAACTAGACTCGATAGACTTACTATGGCGGCCAACGGTGCTGTGAGTGTTACGGCTGCTACTATTGAAACGGGAAGTACCAGTATTTATATGGGCCCTCTTGTCTATAGTCCTTTAGTGAAGAAGACTCTGGCTATTACAAGAGAGCAGGGTGTTGCTTCAGATTTTAGTTCTGTACAAAATACTGTTACGGCAACTAACATTAGTAACCCCGTAGTAGGCATTGCTGAAGAGGCTATCTCAGCTGGAGCAACAGGTACAGTTAATTTACTAGGAGGATTAGATAGTAATCAGTCCAGCCTGACGGTCGGCTCTACATATTACCTTACTTCTAATGGTACTTTAAATACTACTGCTGATAGCTATAACGTAAAAATGGGTGTTGCTGTCTCTGCTACAGAATTACTGATGGAGCACACAACTGCTTCTAGTAGTACGGGAGATATAGAAGGAGTAACTGCAGGAACTGGATTATCTGGAGGTGGCACATCCGGAACAGTTACTCTAAATGTAGCTGATTTAACAGTATCGGAGTTTGCCGCAGATTCAATACAGATTAGCTCAGAATCTTTTGCTGATAATGATACATCTCTAATGACTTCGGCAGCAATTCAAGATAAGATTTTAAGCTACGGGTACTCTACTACTGGTGGAGGAATAGCATCTGTAGCTGCAGATACTACTCCACAGCTTGGTGGGGGTCTAGACGTTAATGGACAGAGCATTATAAGTGCTAGTGATGGCAATATAACCATTACTCCAAATGGCACAGGTGATATTGTCCTAGATGGGCAAAAATGGCCTCAAGCTGATGGAAGTGCTAACCAAGTTTTGAAAACAGATGGTTCTGGGCAGCTCAGCTGGACTGCTCAAAGCGGTGGAGGTGGTGGAGCTTCAGTATCTACTTCGGACACGGCTCCAAGTAGTCCTTCATCAGGAGACTTATGGTTTGATACAACTGAGCTAACTCCCTATATTTACTACGCTGATGGTAGTAGTAACCAATGGATTGAATTTGCAAATCCCGATGTGGGAGGAACAGCAGGACTTGCTTTAAATGATATATCAGATGTTTCGACTTCTGGCGTATCGTCTGGTCAAGTATTGAAGTATAACGGATCTAGCTGGGCGCCCGCTGCGGACATTGCAGGAGCAAGCGCAGGAACTCTTACAGCCACTGCAAGCGGGACTCTAGCAAATGGCGACACAGTCATAGTAAATTCTGATGGTACTGTAAGTGCTATTACAGGAAGCACCAGCTTTTCTAGTGCAACTACGGGCAGCCATGGGAATGTGGCTACTTTTAACACTACCGGCCGTACACTGTTCACTGCTACTGTGTTTGATTCAAATACAAATAAAATTGTAATTTGTTATAGAGATGAAAATAATTCAAACAGGGGTACCGCAATTGTAGGTACAGTCTCTGGTACAAGTATTAGTTTTGGCACCGCAGTTGTTTTTGATAGTGGCAATGTATACGATATCGCTGCTACATTTGATTCCAGCAACAATAAAGTTGTTATTGCTTATCGAGATTCTTCAAACTCAAACTATGGAACAGCCATTGTAGGTACAGTATCTGGTACAAGTATTAGTTTTGGAACTGAAGTAGTATTTGCTTCAGTATACACCACTTCTATAGCCGCAGTATTTGACACAAACTCGAATAAAGTTGTAATTGGTTATAGAAATGCGAGCAGTGGTGACTATGGAACCGCAATTGTAGGCACAGTCTCTAGCACAAGTATTAGTTTTGGAAGTGCCGTTGTCTTCGCAAGCCTATTTATAACGGCCCTTACAATGACTTTTGACTCAAACTCAAATAAAGTTGTTGCCGGTATTCGAGACCATATTAGTGGGGGATACGGTAAAGCATACGTAGGTACAGTCTCTGGTACAAGTATTAGTTTTGGTAGCGCGGTAACATTTGCTTCTGCCTCAACCATTCAGGTCAAGGCTACATTTGATTCCGGCAACAATAAAGTTGTATTTGTCTATAGAGATTCTGGAAACTCAGATTACGGAACTGCAATTGTAGGTACAGTATCTGGTACAAGTATTAGTTTTGGAACTGAAGCTGTTTTCAATGCCGGAGGTACGCAGGGAATGGCAGCAGTATATGACTCAACTGCAGGTAAGATCATAATTTCTTATGTCGATAACGGAAATTCAAGTCAGAATACATCTGTTGTAGCTACAATCTCTGGCACAAGTATTAGTTTTGGAAATGAGCTTGTTTTTAATACTACTAATAGTCAATCATACAATAACTCAAGTGCATTTGACTCAAACTCAAATAAAGTCGTAATTGCTTTTGAGGAATATGCGGCGGATGGCAATGGCCCTGATCCAGGCAAAGCATCTGTACACACAGTTACTGGCGGCTCAGTGACAACAAATCTTACAGCAGAAAACTATATAGGAATATCAGCCGCCGCCTATTCCAACGCTGCCACTGCTACAATTCAAGTAGTCGGTTCAGTAGATGATGCTCAGTCGGGATTAACCCCGGGACAATCTTACTACGTACAGCATGATGGAACACTTGCTACAACTTCAGATAACCCCCAAGTTTTTGCAGGCACTGCTGTAGCGTCTACTAAGCTACTTATAAAAGGATAAAGTATGAAAACATTAATTAAAAACGAAACTAACCTGTCGCTATATGTCTTTGACGATGGCATTGAACTATCCATAGGCTCAGATAATATTGTTACACCTAAATTTATTATTTCGGATCTTAACTCTAGTAATACTACTCTCATTGAAGGGGTCACCCCTCCAGAGGACTGGGTAGGGTGTAAGTATACTTATGCAAACTCAGTTTGGGTACTTAATTCAGCTTGGGTCGAGGCGGGGGAAGCAGGAGCATAAAATGGCAATTAACTTTACAGATAGCCCTAGCGATGGAGCTACTATTACAGCAAACGGAACAACATACACATACAGAAGTGCTTCTACAAAATGGGAAATTACAGCATCTAGCGTAATATCCTCCAACGTCTATTTAGTAGATGGGGGTACAGCAACTTCAGTATACACCAACGGAGACCTAGTTCTTGATGGAGGGAGCGCATAATGGCAACAAAAGTACAAATAAGAAGAGATTCAGCATCAGATTGGACTTCTGTGAATCCCGTACTAACTGCCGGAGAAATAGGCTACGAACAAGATACCGCTAAAATGAAGATAGGGGATGGCTCTACCGCTTGGACTAGCTTAGGCTATTTTGCTCCTCTTACTCCCACAACAACAGTAGTTGCTAATATGACAGCATTAGTTGCATTAACTGGGATGTCTTCAGGCGATAAAGCATTTGTTACTGCTAATAATAAACTTTTTTTGTACAATGGTTCGGGATGGTATTTAGTTGCAACAGTACAAAATAGTTCTCCAAGTGCAATAACAGGTGTTAACAGCACATATGCTCTCGCTACAGATGGTACTGCAGCTACTATTACAGCAGTATCAACAGATCCCGAAGGCGTTCCTCTTACATGGTCTTATGCCGTTACAACAGGGTCTTTGACTAATGGGGGAGGAGCGAGTGCTACAGTGTCTCGGGCTGACAATGTGTTTACTATAACTCCTACTACTAATGCTTCTTATGCGGGAACATTTAGTATTACATTTAGCGCTACTGATGGTGTTACGGGTGCTGTGAGTGCTGTCAGTGCCTTTACTCTAACATTTGCTTCTGATTGGTCTTCTGTCTCTCAGCAAGCTAAACTAGTATCTTCCGACATACAGTCGGGAGACGATCTTGGACATATGTGTTCAATTTCCGAGAATGGTAGTACCGCTGTTGTATCTGCTTACGGGGAGGATACAGGAGGTAATGCTGTAGGTGCTGTATACGTATTTACTCGCTCAGGTACTACATGGTCTCAGCAAGCTAAACTGCAAGCTTCGGACGCAGCATCTCCTGCCAGGTTCGGATCGAGCGTAGACATATCTTCAGACGGGAATACAATCGCTGTAGGTGCAAATAATACTGGCTCTAGCCCCTCTCGTGCTGGAGCTCTATATATATTTATACGTTCAGGCACTAGCTGGACTCAACAAGCTAAGTTAACTGCCTCAGATGGAGAAGCTAATGATCATCTTGGTTGGTCAATAGGTATTTCTGGTGACAGCAATACTGTTGTAGGTGCAGCTCCGGGTTGGGCAGTAGGCAGTAACGATAGCGTAGGAGCATTATACGTATTTACTCGCTCAGGCACTACCTGGACCCAATCAGCTAAACTAGTAAATCCCAGTACCGTTGCCTACCATGGCCACAGTATGAGATGCGAGGTTGATTCGGATGGCGATACTATTATTATGGGCTGTCAAGGTGGATATGGCACAGGCACTGTAGCTTCAGGAACTGCTCATATATTCACTCGCTCAGGCTCAACATGGTCTCAACAGCAACAAATAAGTGCGTCTGATGCTCAATCTGCCGATCTTTTTGGGGAAGCCGTTGATATTTCTAACGATGGTAATACTGTTATAGTGGGTGCGGAGATGGAAGATACTACGGGCAGCAACGCGGGAGCTGCATATGTCTTTACTCGTTCTGGTACTACATGGACTCAACAAGCCAAGCTACAGGCATCAGATGCATATAATGGTGACAGTTTTGGTATCGACGTTGCTTTAGATAAAGATGGTAACGCTGCTATTATAGGCTCTCTATATGAAGACGCCGCCGGAAGTAATGCTGGAGCTGCTTATGTTTTCACAAGAGACGGGACTACTTGGTCTCAGGAGTCAAAAATAACAGGGTCTGACATAGACGCAGACGATTATTATGGTTCATCAGTAGATATTTGTGGAGACACAGCAATTGTAGGTACCCCCAAACGTAACAGCGAAGGTGCTGCATACATACACATAGCATCATAGAATAAGGAAAATAAAATGACATCAAAATTACAAATAAGAAGAGATTCAGCATCAGATTGGACTTCTGCAAATCCGACATTAAGTGCGGGGGAGATGGGGTATGAGCAAGATACGACTAAATTGAAAGTAGGAGACGGGACTACAGTATGGAATAGCTTAGGCTATTTTTCTCCCCCCAGTCTTGGAGTCACAGTAGTTGCTAATATGACAGCATTAGTTGCAATAACTGGGATGTCGGCGGGTGACGAAGCATTTGTTACTGCTAATAATAAACTTTTTTTGTACAATGGTTCGGGGTGGTATTTAGTTGCAACAGTACAAAATAGCTCTCCAAGCTCTATAACGGGTGTTAGCGGCACATATGCTCTTGCCACAGATGGAACAGCAACTACTATTACAGCAGTATCTACAGACCCCGAAGGCGTTCCTCTCACATGGTCTTATGCAGTCACTACAGGCTCGTTGACTAACGGAGGAGGCGCGAGTGCTACAGTCTCTCAGGCTGATAACGTATTTACTGTAACTCCTACTACTAATGCTTCTTATGCGGGAACATTTAGTGTTACATTTAGCGCTACTGATGGTGTTACGGGTGCTGTGAGTGCTGTCAGTGCCTTTACTCTAGCATTCGCAGCGGATTGGTCTTCTGTTTCTCAGCAAGCTAAGATACAATCTTCTGATATAACAGCGGGTGACCAATTTGGAGTAAGTGTTCACATCTCTACTGATGGTAATACAGTAGTAGCTGGGGCTCCAGTAGAGGATACTGGGGGTACTAATACTGGATCTGTATATGTTTTTACAAGGTCAGGTACTACATGGTCTCAGCAAGCTAAACTACAGCCGTCCGACGTAGCTGCGGGAGATACATCAGGCTTTCAAGTCTCTATCTCTGGAGATGGAAATACTCTTGTATTAGCCTCTCACGGCGATGATACTGGTTATACAGGAGCGGGGGCTGCATATATATTTACTCGCTCAGGAACTACATGGTCCCAGCAAGCTAAATTAGTTGCTTCTAACCCGGGAGAGTACGATTCTTTTGGAAAAGGAGTTGGTATTTCTACTGATGGTAATACAGTACTAGTAGGTGCACCTGGCGAAGATACTGGAGTTGGTGACGCGGGGGCTGTTTATGCGTTTACTAGGTCAGGAACTACTTGGTCTCAACAAGCTTTTATACAATGCTCTGATCGAGCACAATACGATGGATTTGGAGACCAGATAGCCGTGTCAAGCAATGGAAACGATGCTATTATAGGAGTGAGAGAAAAATCTGGAGGAGGTGCTGCATACGTCCTTACTCGTTCTGGCACTACTTGGTCTCAACAAGCTAAGATACTATCTTCAGACTTGCAAACAGGGGATGCATTCGGAAGTAATGTAGATATTTCGGATAATGGTGCTACAGTCATTGTTGGAGCCCCTACTGAGGACACAGGGGCCTCAAATGTTGGTGCTGCATATGTATTTACTCGTTCTGGTACTACATGGTCTCAACAACAAAAACTACAAGCTTCGGACAAACAGATTTACGATAACTTTGGAATAGCTGTTGGGTTAGACACAACAGGAGATCTAGCTATAATAGGAGCTAACTATGAAGACACAGACTACGGTAATGCTGGAGCTGCTTATGTTTTCACAAGGGACGGGACTACTTGGTCACAAGAGTCAAAAATAACTCCGACTGACTCAGCTAGAGCAAGTAATGATCAATTCGGGTTTCATTTAGCAATTAGCAGCGATACTGCTATTGTAGGCGGTTTTAACGTTGAAGGTGAAGGCGCTGCCTACATATTTACAGCATAGATTTCCAAAGGAGAAATAAATGGCAATTAATTTTACAGACAGCCCCAGTAATGGGGCTACTATTACGGCAAATGGTAAAACGTACACGTATGAGAGTAGTAGTGCTAAGTGGAAAGCATCCGCGGCAGCTAGTGGCGGAGGTGGTAGTGTAACTACATATGCAAATATAGCAGCTCTTCCTTCTTCTGGGAATACTGGAGGAGACCTAGCATTTGTAACGGATGTGAAAGCTTTTTATGGCTGGGATGGCACAGAGTGGGATAGAGTTTTTAGTGGAGTAAACACGCTTCCGGAGTTTACTACTAGTCCAGCAGCTTCCTACAACCTAGCAGCTGATGGTACAGCAACTAGTGTAACAGTGGCCGCCACAGACCCTGAAGGTTTTGCTGTTACTTACAGCCACGATACCTCTCCAACTAATCAATCTCAAGCTACAATTACTCAGAGCGGGGGTACATTTACAGTAACTCCTAGTACTACTACTTCTAATGCGGGAACATTTACAGCTAGATTTAAGGCTTTTGATGGAGTAAGAAGTAATAGTGCTTCCTCAACATTTAATCTAACTTTTAGTCCTGGAGGTGTCACTCCTTACGGTTACTGGGACTTTGGTAAGTCAAGCAGCTATAGCGGTTCAGGAACTACTTGGAGTGATATTTCTTCTAATAGTAATGATATGGTTATTTCTGGGGGAACATACTCTTCTAGCACAACCGCTCATAGTGTAGCTGCAATGCAATTTGACACTTCCGGCAGCAACTTCAGTCTTCCTGCGGACGTTAGGTCTAATGCTAAAACATACGTATTTATATTTTACCCACAGAGTTCGAGTACCTTTATCATGATGGGAGACGGGACTAGTGGTCGCTATAGTTTTTACTTTTTGAACGGTAATACCGGTCCTTTCAATAGTCCAGGCTTTAATAACTGGACAGGCGAGACTAAAACACAATACATAAATGGTAGCACGCCGAAAACAACTAGAGATGCGGGTTATGATGCGCTTGATCATACAAAGTATAATATGGCAGCTGTAACAGGGGTGGATGCGACTGCGCATAATTATAAGTGGATGGGTTACGGATCTGGCATAGTAATTGCCGCACATGTAAGAGCAGTACTAGCATATGATAGTATATTAACAACAACTCAATTGGCATCAATATCTAGTTATTATAGCAACGAGCTAGGATCTAGCAATATGACAGCTTGGTCATCATAGTAGAATAAGGAAAATAAAATGGCAATTAACTTTACAGATAGCCCCAGCAATGGGGACACAATAACAGCAGATGGTAGGACTTATACTTACAATAGCTCTGCTGCAAAATGGAAAATTACTGCTAGCAGTAGTGGTACTGGGTCTCCTATGGCGATCTCTGACACAGCTCCCGGCAGTCCTTCAAGCGGAGACTTGTGGTTTGATACAACTGAACTAGTACCTTATATTTACTATGCGGATGGAACTAGTAACCAGTGGGTTGAGTTTTACCCTGCTTCTGGCAGCTCGGGAGGCGGTGGAGTTACTGTATATGCAAATATAGCGGCTCTTCCTAGCTCTAGTAATACTGGCGGCGATCTCGCATTTGTAACAGATGTAAAAGCTGTATATGTGTGGGATGGTACAGAGTGGGATAGAGTTTTTAGTGGCTCTAATGAAACCGTAGGATTTACTACTAGCCCAGCAGCTACCTATAATCTATCTCCTGGCGGCACAGCAACTACTGTAACAATAGCTGCTACAGACCCCGAAGGATTTCCAGTAACTTATGGTCATGTCACCAATCCTTCTAACCAAGCTCAAGCAACAATTAGTCAGAGTGGAGGTACATTTACAATCACTCCTAGTACTACTCAGTCTAACGCAGGAGATTTTAGCGTTAAATTCACAGCAACAGACGGAGTGCATGTAACTAGCGCAACATCTGCTGTGAGTCTTAAGTTTTGGGAGTATGTTAACTGGACCACATTTAATAACTATTATAATAGCTATACAGGGTGGCAGTTCAATGATAATGGTACGGATATAGAAGTGTGGGATAATGCTAACCTAGGTACTGCATCTGCTACTCATACTACTTATACTATTGCTGATGGAGCATCAGGACAGACAAAAGTGTACTGGGAGTTTACTAACAATGCTTCACAGCAATATTATGGAGCAGGCTTTATAAGCACTACAAAAGCTAACTCTGATAACCATTTAAGAGATGTTACTACAATTGGTTCATACCCAGGGCACTACGGAGGGAACTTTGCTACTTCGCAAGTTACGAACTCTTTTATACTTGATAGGAACACTAAAAAGCTACATTATTGGAATGATGGAGTATATGATACAACAAGAAGTCGTGTAATGGCAACCGGAACTTATTATGCTGCAGTGGGAGACGGCGCTTCTGGAAACACCCGTTCTTCAGGCACTAAAAGCATAATTCGGGGAGTAAACTCGAACGGAACCGCAACTTTTACATATAATGCAGATACTTTATGGCAGAGTATCAATCGTTCTTCTATAGCGTCTCTTGGCGGTAGTGCTTCTTACGGAAGTAGTGGATCTCCTGTAGGAAGTTATCACTTAATAATGCAGGATGCAGATTCTGCGGCAAGAAAAGTAATTGCAGGCGCAGGCCAATCAACGTTATCCTCTCTTAATACTTTTACAATAGCTTGCTGGGCAAAACAAACTTCGTCCAACACTATAGCATTTGTAACCAATGGTGAAAAATTACAGGCGGGAAATAGTTTTGGTGAAAATTGTATTTACTGTCACTCCGACGGAAATTGGCAATTTCATCCTCGACAGTATAATGGAAGTTCGTATGGTCCTGTAAGTATTGGGACAGTGGGGTATGGCAATTGGTTGCATCTAGTAATATCTTGTAACGTATCCGCGGGCACTCTTCAAATATGGGCTTCTAAAGATAGCTTTGGAGATATAAAAAATGACTCATCAGCAGCTAGTGGCATATCTATTAATGCTTTAGACTTTGCTACTTGGTATCTAGGTGGTAGTAACGGTAATGCAGAGGACGGAGACTCAAGATCACAAATAGACGATTTGAAAATCTTTAGCTCTAATCTTACAAGTACCCAGGCAGAAAGTGTATACAACTCAACTGCTAGCAGCGCAGGATATGTTACCAATTTAGACCATCATTTTAAGTTCGAAAATAATTTAGACGGAACTTATCTTGATGCATAAAAAAAGGGGCGCAAGCCCCTTTCTTATTTACTCTTCTTCCACCTCAGGAGGACTTTCTAGTGTCTCCTCAAGTTTATCACAAAAGCCTTTTCTAGCGACTTCCAATTGGTCTAGTCTTGCTTTACTTTGTCTAATTTGTGCTTCGAGATCTTGAATCTGAGCAATAAAATATTTCTCAGGCTCTCCCAGAGTATCCATTTCATAGCTATTGCCATTAAAATTTAGTACTGGTACTTCTTTTTCTTCGACTTCATCGGTCATTATAAGGTTCCTTATTTAAAAATGTCTTGCCAATTACCTGTAGTACTAGCGCGAGAGTACTCAGTGGCACGTTGCTCAAAAAAGTTAGCGTGTTCTACGCCATTTAACATATAATCTAGCCAAGGCAGAGGATTATCTCCACTTGAAAAGATTTTCTTCATTCCCAGCCCTAATAGCCTTCGATCTGCAATATAACGAATATAGTCTTTTACTTGCTGGGGTGTTAGATCAGGCACTTCTGCACCTCTAAAACACAGGTCAATAAAAGCATCTTCTAGCTCTACTGTTCGCTCTGCGGCACAATAGATCTCATACTTTAGATCATCATTCCATAGTTCTGGATTCTCCTGAATAAAGGTTCTGAATAGTTGTGACATGCCTTCAACATGCAACGTCTCATCACGTATCGACCATGTAACAATCTGTCCCATACCTTTCATCAAGTTGTGTCTAGGGAAGTTAAGCAAGATAGCAAAACTACTAAACAACTGTACACCTTCTGTAAATCCAGAGTAGATAGCCATTGTTTTTGCAATATCCATCGGCGTATCCATACCGAAGTTACTTAAGTGTTCATGCTTATCAAGCATCTCCTTATGTTCGAAGAATTTTTGATACTCATCATCCCCAAACCCAAGTGTTTCCAAAAGTAGGGAGTATGCTTCCTGGTGCACTGCTTCCATAGCAGCGAACGCAGACAACATCATTCTTACTTCTGGTTGCTTAAATGTAGGAAGATAGTGCTTGGCATAGCCACAACACACATCCACATCAGCTTGTGTGAAAAAACGGAAGATATTTGCAATAAGAGTCTTATTGCCTTCTGTCATCTTTTCTTTATAATCTTTCAAATCATCCGCTAGATTCACTTCATCAGGAAGCCAATGCATATGCTGTTGAGCTTTATAATGCTCAAATGCCCATGGATAATTGAAAGGCTTGTAATACTCACGTTCTTCTAATAAACTCATACTTTAACCCTCACACGCCAGACAACCTTCGTCATCAATACTATCAAAAATATACTGTCTTAGTACTTCATCAGAGACATTTTCTGCTCTCTTCATTGCTTCACTTCGTAAATAATACAAAGTTTTTACCCCTCTTTTCCAGGCCATCATGTGAACAGCGTGAAGTTCTTGCTTAGAAATATTAGCAGGGAAAAATACATTTAAAGATTGACTCTGGCATATAAACTCTTGTCTATCTCCAGCCATTTCGATTACCCATCTCTGGTCAATCTCTACTGCCGTCTTAAATACATCTTTTGTCCACTGGTCTAAAAATTCTAGATGTTGTACTGAACCGCCGTTAGTGAGAATACTTTTCCACACATCGTCGGTGTCATACCCTAGGTCTTGAAGAGTATCTTCGAGATACTCGTTTTTAAGTAAACTAGAGCCGCTTTTAGTTTTCTGGGTAAAAGCATTAGCACGGTAAGGCTCAATTGAAGGAGAAGTATTACCGCAGATAATACTAGAACTGGCATTAGGAGCGATAGCAAGAAGATGAGCGTTACGCACACCGTAGCCTGCTCCATCAGGGCATTCACCTCGCTCTGTGGCGAGCTGTCTTGTAGCTCTAACAGCCTCTCCTTTAATCCTTCTGAACATCTGCAAATTTCTTCCTTTAGCCATTGCAGATTCAAACGGGATACTATGTCTTTGTAAGTACGCATGAAAACCCATTGCTCCTAATCCGAGACTTCTTTCTCTCATAGCACTATAACTAGCTCTTGAGAGTTGGTCTGGTGCATTGTTAATAAAAAACTCAATTACATTATCAAGCATTCTTACTAAATCAGGTATAAAGTCATCATTGTCTTTCCACTCATCATACTCTTCCAAATTGACGCTAGATAAGCAACATACTGCTGTCCTATCTTTGTCTGTAGCGAGAGTAATCTCACTGCATAGGTTAGAGTGATGAACCGTTAGTCCTAAGTTTTGTTGAAACTCTGGCACTGCTTCTTGAACAGTGTCCTTAAACATAATGTAAGGTTCGCCGGTTTCAACACGATTTTGGATAAGTTTTACCCAAAGTGTCTTAGCTGAAACAGTCTTTTTAACCTCTCCTGAGTGCGGATCAATAAGATCCCAACTATCATCAAACCCTTCTAACTTTGTAGCCTTTTCTATAAGTTCCATGAACTCATCAGACAAAAGCACGCCGTGATGAAGATTAGTTGACTTTCTGTTAACATCACCGCCTGTAGGCTTGCGAACGTCCAAAAACTCTTCCACTTCTGGATGAGATATATCAAGATATGCTGCATAGCTTCCTCTTCTAGTTACACCTTGGGAGAATGCTAACATTTCTGCGTCTACAACTTTTAGAAACGGTATCACTCCCGTACTTTCGGAGCCATTGCTCGTTGTCGAGCCTACACTCCGAACTTCGTTCCAACATCCTCCGACCCCGCCGCCGACTGACGACAAGTAAGCATTTTCTGTGTAGTGATTAGTAATCCCTTCACGGCTATCTTCCACATAGTTCAGAAAACAACTAATTGGCATTCCTCTTTTAGTGCCACCATTCGATAAAATTGGCGTAGAGAACATAAACCATAGCTTACTAGCATAGTCATACAATCTTTGTGCGTGTGCATCATCATCTGCAAACGCTTTCGCCGCTCTTGCGAAGGCTTCCTGCGGTGAGGTTTCACCATCTACAAAATACCTGTCCTCTAAAGTTTTTATACTAAACTCAGATAGATACTTATCCCTTTTATAATTAATGTCCACCCATTAAACTCCTTATAGCTGAGATATTATCAGCTCCTATTGCGTCATCACAATATGTTATTAAATCCATCAATTCGTAGTTTTGTAAAATCTGTTCCGAGTTTTCATTTAACGACTGAATATACTTATACTTACCTACTAGCGGTGCTGCATCGTATATGCTCAGTGCATCTCCATACTGTTTTATCAAATCAAACGCTCTTTTAGGGCCGATACCAGGAATACCTGGAACGTTATCACCCTTGTCTCCTGTCAAACACTTCAAGGATATGTACTCTTCTGGAGTTACCTCATAGTGGTCATGCCAGTTTTCTAGTGTTACTTCCTTACGTGTTACATAAGAGAACCTACCTACATTTTCTTGTATCAGCAGATCCCAGTCTCGGTCACTAGAAATCATCCAAACATCTTCTAATCCATACTCAGCTTTATCTTTTACTAGGTGTGCTGCTATATCGTCAGCTTCTACACCTTTGAACCTAAGTATTGGGTATCCTTCTTCTTTTAAGACTTCTAGTGAAGCCTCGTACTCTGAAAAGAACTCTTCGAAGGCCATCTTTTCTTCTTCGGATTGGTCAGCGAATTTATCTTTTCTATTCTGTTTATACTCAGCATTAATATTGCGTCTATAAGAAGAAGAGCCCCAATCTGCTGTAATTACTATCCTACCGCAGCCATAAGACTTTGCTAGTGATTCTACAGTTTTTTGGTACTCATACCTAAAATCTGTACGTCCTTGATGTTTCCATCTAAACGCCAAGTTTAAGGCATCTACTATTAGTGTTGTGTTTGGACTACTATTATTTACTTTCTCTGCAAAATTAAACGCCATTTATCCATCTCACTTGTTCATTTTTTAACCAATCTTCGGCAAGCAAAGCATAACAATCTAGAAAACTAATGTACATCCACTTCTCACAAACATCTGGCATATTCTCAGTTACTACAAATACTGGTGATCTGTTGTACTTGAAGAAGAGCAAGGGTTCTTGCTTTCCACCTGCTGCTTGTATTATAAGTTTTTTCCACCAAGTTATTAGATTATTAGTCTTTTCTTGCGTAAAAATTCTATCCGTTAAGGGAGATTCTGCATAGTTTTTTACTTCTATGCAGAATCTATTTTTCTCGTGGGGCACATATAAGTCCCCCTTTAAATACTCTAAAGCTCCCGAGTTTGGAACTCTCTCAAATTGCATACCGGTACTCTCTCGTAACATATCTCTAACGAGATACTCACCTCTGGCACCTTTTGCTCGTGAATCTACCATTACTTATCCAATGCACTTATATTGCCTTGTTTTACTACTTCAATCTTTTCTAGCAAAGGATGTGTCCATCCATGAGATACGGCATAAGTATTCAAGTCTTCTGCTAACAGAACCTCTACTAACTTCTCTCTACCCGCATCATCTAGTACACTTATAACTTCGTCTAAGAATAATATATTAATCCTAGACTTAGATATGCTACTCATAAGTTTACGAATAGCAATTAGTGTAGCAGTATTTACTCTAGCAAGCTCTCCAGAAGAGAGTGCTAGAATATCTACTATGACCTCATTATCAGTAATCTGTACATTCAACTTATCGTTGGATACAATGAACTGTAGTGTAAAACGACCATCTGAAAGCTCAGCAAGGTACTGGTTTGTAAGCTCTTCTAGTTCTTTTACCAGATTTTCTATCTTATAAGCTAGTAGTCCATTAGTACTAAAAGCTTTTTTCAATACATCTAGGTTAGAGTCTAGTTGTGCTTGTTGTGCCAATACTGCTTTTGCCTTATTTAACTTCTCTATAAACCCATCAGTCTGGGCTTGAATTATTTCTATACGAGTATTAGACTTGGTTCTAGCTTCGTTCTCTTTTGCGATCTTAGCCAAATCTGTCTTTGCTGCTCTTAATTTAGTTTCAAGTTCTACTAAGTTATCGGCCAGCGCTTCTTTGTCTAGTATTTGACTAGGTAAAGCACTGTCTATGCCTCTGTATAGGTCTTCCCACTCTTTTTCTGCTTTAGATAAATTAGCCCTAGCATTATTATTTCTTTTTATCTGTCGTATCATATCTTCGTTAAAGTCTTTGTCATCGTCTAACTTAGATAGCTTATTTCTCTCTAGCAGTACTAAGTCATTCTTAAACTCTGCATCAATATCTTGTTCACAAGTGGGACACTTATCCCCTAGTCGTAACAGCTTATCTAGCATATCGTTAGCTGATTTTACACCAGCATTTAACTGTCCTAGATCACTCTGGTACTTATCATACGATTCCGAAGGAGGAAGTTGCTGTAAAGCACTCTGTACCTGGTTGATATCTATACTAGATAGCATATCTTTATATTGATTATTTTGTAAGATTTTTTTATTTTTTTCGGAGATATTTTCCAACTCTACTGAAAGAGAACGGAAAGTCTTCTCATCATCATCCGTGTCGATATCTAAATCTAACATGGGCAGTACTATCGTACTCTCCAATTTATTGTTTGATAACCATTTTTCAATCGTTGTTGCTTCTGTACTCAACTCCGTTATCTTAGTAGCAGACTCTCTTGACGCTTCTTTGAAGATTTCAAATAACTCTACATAAGCATCTAAGTGAAGAAGATCAATTAAGAACTTCTTTCTATTAGTATCAGTAGCAGTAAGAAATTGCAAACTTGCATTTGTATTCTGGTATACCAACTGTGAGAAAGTTTTAAAGTCAATGCCTATAACATTCTGTAGAGTCTTGTAAGTATTTGTAGCTGTGTGGCTAGATATATCTTCACCATCTTTCTTTAGTACTACCTTAATACCACTTTTTCTATCTACAGCAACTTCATAAGTACTGCCATCTTTCTCGAAAAGCAAATATATACTATATCCATCATTAACATAACGATTAGGGATATCTGCTTTTTTAATACCTTTTGAGTTCTTATTATAAAGAACCTCTTCTATAACTAGAGGTATAGAAGACTTGCCCATCCCATTGGAACCAATGATTTGAGTTACTGTGTTCTCGTTTAAGTCTAACTCGTTATTAGGTCCGTAACTAAAACAGTTACTCCACTTGAGCTTTTTGAGAGTGATCATTGTATGTTCCTATAATGTTGCCGACTTCGTCTTCTGGTATTGCTAGATAATAGCTTAGATACTCTACTAACTCTTCTTCTATACTCATATCTTTATCTAAGACTAGAGACACCTCTGAGTTTCTCTTTATTACTTTTTTATCAAGTAAATCTGAGTTCTCTACTGAGGCGAGTTCTTTAATATCCCCTTCTATTTCATAAATAGTGTGATGATACTCTGTAGCGATCATATCATTTGGATCTGTTACAGTTTTTCTAATAAGCTGTGGTAGATCAAACGGCTCCCACACCCAACCCCAAGTCTTTTCATTTATAAATAAACAGCCTGTCGACACTTCTTTCCTATGAAAGGAAGTTGTCATAGGACTGCCAGGGTATACTATGTTTCTCTGCGTATTGCTGTGGGCGTGTAAATCGCCTGCAAATACTACGGGGAAATCTGCAAACCTGTCCAAATCTACCTCTGGCTTTACATGAGGAGGTATTTCGCCTCGTACATGAGTAAATAGAGGTTGAGAGGTGTCAAAGTGTTCTATGCTACCTTCTCTATGTAAATCTGCGTAGGGTAGAATACCAAAACCTACGTCAGTATCAATATATGACATATCAACTATATGTATAAGCGGGTTAATATCTCTACTAACCTGCTTTAGTTGGCTGAAAAAAGTCTTGTACTTCTTTGTCGCTTCATGATTACCGTCGTAGATAATGGTAGGAACTCTAACATTTCTAATAAAAGAAAAGTAGAGTTCCAGCTCTTCCATACTAGGCAGACGATCAAACAAGTCACCACCAATAATGTGGCTGTCACACTGCTTACAATAGCTGTGTACTTGGTCGAAAAACATATTGTATCGTTTTAAAGCCCACTCTTTTGGGACATTCTTCTGCCCCAATTTAATGTGCCAGTCTGCCGTAAATAAGATCATACTATCTTGAACTCATCTTCTATGCTTTCGTCAATTTCTGAAGTCTCACCAGCGTTATCGCGTAAGCGATCTAGTAGCTCTTTCTGAGCATCAGGTGTAGGACGAGACATTACTTCATCCATAGACTTAATAGTTGCGAACACTTCCATCTCTGCATCAGACAAAGCACGAGGCTTGCACTTGAGAGCTTGGAGTTGGTACTCTACATTATAAGGCAGAGGGCCAGTCTTTACACGCTTGAATTGAACATCCCAGCCTGTACTTGGATCTGTTGGGTCGCCTAAGTCTTCTGCAGCAGTAATGATCTGCTCCCATAATTTCTTCTTTAGATTTACCACTTTAACTTCACCGTTGTCGATGCACTGAGTAGCGTAGCTCCAGCCACACTTGAGGTCTGGGTAGAACTCACGAACCCAATCTTTCTCTAGGTTGTTAAAGGTTTCTTTGTTACGGTCGAAGGATAAGCACTCTAGCGGAAT
>MEHZ011648536.1_pt1 | contig 23710 bp, 18 predicted proteins | sample 897221 | NCBI WGS metagenome assembly MEHZ01 (sample SAMN05514161, study PRJNA337945) | marine metagenome | isolation source: marine surface water | place: Arctic Ocean | collected 2007-12-13
AGCACACACCCGCGTGTCCGTGCGCATAATGGACCTTGTAACGCTAGCCCTAACCAATGGAGTGTGTGGAGTGTGTGGAGTGTGTTGAATGTGTGTGGTTAAAAAACATGAATGAAATCGAAACCATCCACGCGGCGCTGACCACCGTTGCACAGAATCAAGGCTGCACATCCTCAAAGCTCGTGGGGACAGTGTCGAGACACATTTTGCCGCCGACGGCCAGTTTTTACAACGTTTCGGCGTTGCATAGCAAGGCGCATACGAGCTCAACGTCCGCTGCAGTGTTGCAACGTACATTCTTGGCAACTTCGGAATCATCGCTTGTGTTTTCGGCGCGGTTTGAAACTGTCACAACCAAGACTCCTATCGACGTTGAACCGAAGCCGCTCTCCGCGGACCCCATGCTTTCTGCTTCGAATGGAAAGCGGAAGCGAAACATGCACGAGGACCAAGAAGAGGCAGTCAGCAGGGCGAAAAAACGACTTTCTTCCGTAAACTCACCCGAATTGGAATCGGAGCTTGAAACGGCACAGGCCGTCATCGAGCGCGTGCTCACCCTGCGCGGTCCCATGGGCGAAGTGCTCGTACAATCGTACGCAATTCTGACTAAAAAGCTCAAGCCCACCGACGCATCGATGTCAGTGGTGATTGCGATTCGGCTCAATGCCGGTATTCCGGTTTCAGTAGCGTCGATCAAGCGATCCCTAGGACCGTGCTGGAAGGACGGTGTCGTGTCGTCTACAAACTCGGTCAATGGCGTTTGTGATCGCGACCTCCCGCTCACCGAGGAAGGCAAGGCCTCGAAACGCATGGGAAACGACCCCATGCTCATCGTGACGAGTATCCCCAAACTGTCGACACCGCCACGATCAAGCGCAGTGTCGTGAGCACAATGTATGTGTGTAGTGAATCAATTATGAATAACAAAAAAAACGACAATACTGACGGATGCGAAGCACAGCGCGTGCCCGAGAGCGCGCAGGCTCTCCCATATGGAGCACGTTCTTCAATGAGGAGAGAGGAGGCAGTAATAGCCACGTGCCACACGCACCTTGACGCTTAGATGCGCGAGCCCTTGGGGAAGATGATCACCGCCCTGCTGCTAGTATGCCGCGTTTCTGGCGAGGGCGTCGTCTCCTCGCCCTCGCCGCCGCCGCCCTCGCCCTCGCCGCCACCGCCCTCGCCACCGCCACCCTCGCCGCCGCCACCCTCGCCACCGCCGCCCTCTTGGCACCACGTTGGCGAGGTCCCATTTGAGGACGGCGTAGCGTAGCGTAAAGTGCACAGCCGACGCTCCGATGCCAATGGCCTCGAATACGACCACGTGTGACAACTGGTCTGAGATCAGCGGCTGCACGCTGTAGGCGTAGACCAAGATGCGCGAGAGCAGCGCCACGGCCGTGATGGACGCGTCGACGACAATCTCAGACAAGTTGTGCTGCATGGCCCAGCGCAGATTAAGTGGGTTTTGAATCTCGAATCGCATGTCGCGGCACAAGATGGTATCCAGGACGTGAGAAAACATATACCGACTTGATGAGGCATTCTGACTTCCGCGCACAAAGACAACGGCCGCGGTGAGCAGCATGATGATTAGTCGACCAATGGCCAACCAGAGCCCCTCATTGTAGCTCGCCAAGAATGGAATGAGCGCCAGCGCGCCGCTTTCACTCGCGAGAAGGACGCCTCCGCTCTGGTCGCGACGCAAGTCGAGTCGCATGCGGGAGGTTGCAATGCGACGGAATGGCATTGATGGATATTCTTGGCACCACGTTGGGTCGATGATGGCACAGTCGAGTCGGTAGAGATTATTAACGTGCGCCAAGTCTGTTCGTGCATCGGCACACGCCTTGCCGATTTCCACAACGTCACGGCGCTTGCGCAGTATCGGGTTGCCGTATTCGTACAAGAAATTGTCGCTCAGAGACAGCCACGTGACACGCTCGCTTGCAGCGTCGGCTGGAAAAAGCCGCACACCCGCGTCAAAGAATCCAGGACCCGTACACTCGCTCCTTTGGTGCGCCTCGACGACTGGCAAGTCTGACTTGAAGTCTACCAGATCGTCAATATCAGAACGCAACGTGCCGTCGATGTCAATGTGCACGGGAAGTACGCCCTCGGACGCAACGACTGAGGTGCCGTCGCCGTAAAGACGCAGAGGGAGCACCCCATTAGACGCGATGACTGTCTCGACATTGTCGGCATCCGAAATTGGCGCAAAGCACAGATGAGTCGTGGTCAGCCAGTACGTTGTGCCATGTCGCAAGTGGAGACTACCATCTAGGTTCAAGAGCGCCGCGCGGTTGTTGTGGCTGTACTCGACGTGGTCATTTGCAAAGGTGAAGCGCGTGCGCACACTGTGCTGACTGCGGCTGCCTTTGAATACCATGGCCACGTCCTCACATTGCGCTTCGTAGGTGCGTGGTGGATCAAATTGCGTGCAGTTCATCGTGGTCGACTTGTGCATGCGCTCGGAAAAGACCACCATCAGTGGTTCCGTCGAATTGTATCTGCGTGTTTGGTCCAGTCTTAGTAGCAATTTCAAGTATTGCGAAGGCGACCCGAGCCCCACAAAGACCACCGCGTAGTCGGCACGACGAGCAGCGCGTAGGCACGTGACGTTGTGATTGGGTTGACTCAAGCGCGCGTCGAGTCCCTCGAATGCAACATCGTCCATTGGTGCCCACAAGAGCGTAGTTACACCCGAAATGATGGCTACAAACACTGTGGCCAGAAAAGAAATGCTCAATGTGCCCGCAGCAGAGGCGCGCTCGGCATCAGTCTCAATCCACGAGGTGCGGCCTGGTTCCGATCGTGGCTTCTGTCGCCGCTGTTCTTCTTTTAGGATTGCGTCTAGGGTTTGGTTTCCCACTGGGTGTAAGACGCGATCGTAGCGGCTCATTTCTCTTTCCAGTCACTTCACTCTTTCGGGAAGAGCGCATCCTTGATATCTTATCCGCGTGTGGCACAAACGGCCCTTGCCATGCGGTCGCTCACTCGCGATTCGGGGATTGTGACGTTGCAGATGCTTGGAAAATTACCGATTTCAATGGCTCTTGCCAATCGCACCAAGTCATTGTTGTTGACCCCCGAATAGAGAAGATTGAGACCTTTCAAAAACGGAAACGTGTCAGGTTTCAGAAACTCGTCAAAGTCTTCACGCTTCTTGCCCAAGTGGTTTTCCGACAGGTTGAGCATGGTTAAGACGCACGCGTTGTTCTGTTGACGAGTGGCCACCACACGAATGGACTTGGCGAGATTTCGAAGTCCATGGCTGCCCATTTTCACGGAAGACAAATCGAGATCTCCCACGAGCAACACATCCTCTTCAAAAGCGCGCGCAATTATATTGACGCCTTGGTTCTCTAATGCGACGTGGGTTAGGGCCAGTGTCTGAATCACCCGACGTTGGCATCCTCGCTCCATGGGGAAAAAGATCGACAGAAGACCAATGGGACCAAAGGGGTTGCATGACAGGTCGAGTTTTAAGATGGTGTTCTTGAGTACAGCGTTTAATAGAAGTCCCAGGTCTTGGATGCGCTTGTCGTTTAGTTCGAGGTGGTTCAGCAAGAGGATTTTGTCTTGCGGTGTACTTGCGCATTCGAGGAGACGATTCGTGGCATTCGCACGCACCGCACCCGAGAGCATGTGATCGTCTATGACGTTGGCACAATCAGAGGCTGAGAGGTTGATTCGTTCATTTTCGCGCAAGGATTGCAGACTCTTCACCGCTCCATTTGTCAGCCGCACGGTGCAGTTCGTTTTCGCAAGCACTTCGCCCAAGAAATAGGAGGCCGTGTATCCCAACTGGCCCTCGTCGTTTTTTAGCTTCACGCGAGTGAAGGTTGTGATTTCAGCAAGGTCCATTTCGGGTGCCCAAAGCTCGTCTTTGGCGCAGAGCAGCAAGCCGGGAACTCTGGGCATTAGCTGGTTTAAAATGAACCCCGCGTTGCTGATAGTGCAGTCGTGCCAACTGACAACGAGTCTCCCATTGGACAGGTTGGAGTGGATCACGTGACGACAAGTGGAGTTCACACACGCCAAAGAACGTCGGGAAGAAAGCGACAGTTCAGAAACGAGTGTGTCGAGGACCTCTGTCGATTCAAAGCAATTGCATGTCATGTCGGTTTTTTTACACACACACTCTTCGCGTACTTGTACCAATGGAGAATACACACGCCGCAAGAAGTCTATTTTCACACACACACATGGCTACTCCTCGTCCTCGTCCTCCTCCTCCTCCGCGTCGCCCTCGTCCGACACTGTGAAATTCTGGCGCCACCACACGTCGCGCTCTGGCCACTTGGTCTTCATCCCCTTGAGAAACTCCTCGCGACGCGCGTGTGTGGATCTTCCGGCGTCCTTAAAGAAATGGCGCATTACTTTGTAGATCTTGTGAGTGTCGGTGCCTTCGGCTCCACACGGCCACTTCTTGCGTCCTTCAAACTCGGGCTCTTGGGAGTGTGCATAGCCCTCGAGGAGCATGGCATTGACCTGCGCCGTGGCCGCGTCCGACTTGGCCGCCTTGTCGTGGAGGAGAAACGTGTCAAACTTTTGCAGACACGTTGGATTCGACCGCAGGATGAAGCGCATTCCCGCCACCTGTGACGGTACGTCGTCGGCCTCCGTCTTGAAGACATCGGCCTTCCATTTGGTCAGCCTATCGTACACCTTCTTTTCATGTAGCGTGGCGTCCTTGCTCGTGTGAGACCGCATCCAGTCCTGGTGAGAGGGTGCTAAGTCGCTTAGGCTAAGGTGCCACTACGCACTCGTTTGGCCAGCAAGTGGTCTGAAACTTCGTTGCGATTCTTTCGAGCAAACTCCGCCTCGTCGCGCTCCTTGTCCAAGTGCTCGGTTGCCGAGACCGAGCCGCGCCGCATCTGCACGCGCCGCCACCGCGCGAGCGTCATCACGCCGTAGTGGTTGAGCCGTAGGTCGTCGGTCCAGTGCGTGCGGTCGATCAGCATGTTGCGCATGCGGTGACGGTGCACCCAGAACTGCGCCACGCGCTCGGGCCGCACGACCGTCTTCGGCATGTCGGTGTCCGGATTGGGCGCGCGGCGCACAAACCCGAGGCGCACCGACTTGGGCTGCTGCGCCAGGCCACTGTCGCCAAACTTGTGCGACTCAAGCTGGATACGCGACGTGGTGCACGGCTGCGCCGCAAGCACGCTGGCCAGCGTCTCGTTGGGGTCCTTGGCGAACGCAAACTCGTCCAAGTCGAGGGGCAGCATCCACGCCGCGTCAACCTCGTGCAGCAGCCCGCTGTGCAGCCACCACTGCTGAACGCGCGGGCGCGGGTCGTAGAGGCGCGTGACCATGGACGCGTGCCGCGCGGGCACCGTCCCGTTGTCCGCGCTACCGTTGTCCACAAGGACAAAGTGCTCGACGCCCTCGGCCACGTAGTGGTCCAACCACTCGTCAAGCACGTCGCCCTCGTTCTTGTAGATCGCAAAGACGCTCAGCCGCCAGCGCGGGGGCACTTGGCGTGTGCATGCGGCGGGCGGCCAGAGCGCGCACAGCGCGGCAATGGCCGTCACCACAAGGACCAGCGCGGTGATGCGGTGCCACATGCTGAGAGTCGGCGCGTGTGACGAATTGAAATCCGAATTGCGGTAGTACCGGTACGACAGCGCCTCACACTTCAGTGGGCACATACGACCGCAGCGGCCGAGAGGCGTGCGCACAAACAACTAGAGCTAGAGCGCAGCCGGGGCAACCGTAGCATAAAAGTGCGAGCCTCCCCCGCCGCCACGCAGCTGCGCCAACCCGAATGGCGAGGTGATGGGACGTGGTCGTCTTGCCGCGCCAACAGCGGCCGCGCCGTTGAGCTGGGAGGCGTGCTCGCACGCGCTGAGCGGCTGGCCAGCCCGGGGAATGGCGCAGTTGGTGCCGGTGCAGCTCCCGGAGTGGCTCCGTTTCTGCGAATCGACCCATGTGAGCTGGTCTGGCGAGCTGCCATTCGAGCCCGCTGGAGGTGCGTGGTATGCAATGCGCACGTGGTGACTCACACTCACCTTGCCACACAGCACCTGCGGCCGTGGAGCGCAGCCGCTGGAAGGGTGCTTCCATGCCGCCACGGCCTCTTTGTTCGTGGCAAAGCCACACAGGCTCCCAAAGCGGTGAACGTATGGACCACGCGGACTTACGGGCCGGCGGGCCACGCATGCTCCAAAGCCGCTTGTATCAAGGATGAAGCCCGTCGTCGCACCGATCCACGAGGCGGCAAGCATCAGCCGATTGACCGTCCAGCCGCAAGACCACGGAGCTGCTTGGCGTAGCTCGTACTCGGTTTCGTGGTTTATCCAGTGTGTGCCGTAACACATTGGACACCCGGGAGGGTGGCCAGGCCCAACGGGTGCATCAAAGTTGTCGACACATAGCCGTTCCATGACTTCGCGTGTGTGCACGTACACCACGTCCGAGGCAGTGCCCTCATCCTCAAAGTTCATGAAGAGCACGACCTGTTGGCGCTTGCGGCGAACCAGCTGATGCAGATCCGCGTGGTCGAGAGCCGAGACAAACCAGACATCCGGGCGAGCATGCACAACGATGTCAAACGGCGAAGTTGCGATCCGGTGGCGGGCAGCCACGTGCTTCCCAAAGAGCTGTGCCGTCACAAACCAGTCGGTGACGCAGTTTGGCCAGCTCTTGGGGCCTCTTTTCCAGGTGGAAGAAGCCTCAGCGTTCCTGGCGTTGTCGTGCCTTACACGTACTTGCGTGGCGCAGCCGCACGGCTCGCCGTTACCCACCAATCGCTTGTGCGTTGTCCATGCCACGTTGTGCCCAAAAAAGTTGTCAATGATCTGCAGCTGATCGGTCACGTTCCCATTCTCCATACGGCCGCTCCGCCCCGTTTCGTGCCTTGTACTGATCGCAAGGAAGTGGCAGCGGCCACTGTCGTCGGTTGAGCGTTCGAGAAACATCCGCCAGTTGACGTAGAGCTTTTGAGACACAGCGGTGCGAAAACCCATTGCGAGATGAAGCCAGAGCATAGGCGAGTGTGATGCGCAGCCATCGTACTCGCCGAAGCGAACGTCTTGTACCTTGACGTGCCCTCCCCAACGTCTCCCTACGTCATTTGTGTATTTAACGGCTGCTGCCACATCCACCATTTTCATGCTGCTACCCTTGGCTTGCGAGTGGGCCGGAGGGACAGAGGGGGGTGTGCGCGATCGGCCGGGACGCCATCGGGAAACTCGGACATTGTCTCCAAGCGCAAATTGATATTTAGGCTTTGGCATTCCTCGACGTAGGCGACGATTAGGGTCTTGATCTTCTCGCTCTTCTTCAGCTCCGCCTTTACCGTGGCGCGGTAGCCTGCCTTGCGCCGACTTGTGTTGCCCGTTTGCCCGACGTAGATTGGATTCTTGGTCTTGTGGTGAATCATTTTGTAAATCGTGTAGCGACATTTGGGGTTCCAGACGACGATTTTGTGTTTTGGGGCCATAGGTGGGCTGCGTGTATGTTCTTCTCCTCTTACAATACACCCAGTGCACACGCCGCAAGACACGCAAGACACGCAGACACATGCAGACACACACACCAACTATGAGTCCAACTCCCCAACTATGAGTCCAACTCCAACTGGACTCATAGTTGTCCTGGACCACACACACGCGCGCGTACACGCGCGCGTGCTCGTTTACATAGCAAAGCGACGAATGGTCGAGCTTGAATACTTGTCCATGCAAAGCCGGCAGTCTCCCGTAACCAGTTGAAACTTAATTCGGAATTGCGAGCGTGAGTTGGACACTGGCTGGCTCACGGATCCAATGAGACAATCGTCGAAGGTCTTGTACTTGAATTCTTCGACGAACGACGTGTTCGACCAGTAAGACAATGGAATTTTAACCACCGTGCTGGTTGTAATTTCGCCATTGGTCGTCGAGTCCTCATCGCTCTCGGTTTCAGAGAGGCGTGGCTTCTTGTGCGCACACTTGCCCTTGCTCGCAACGAAGATCATGTTCATTGCCCTTCCCGAGACGCCAGTGTAAACGGATTGCTCCAGAATCTTTTCACCACCCGCAACGAGTGAAGTGCACAACCCCCTGAGCAGATCCGTTGGCAAAAACATGCGGGAAGAAAGTGTAAAGAACTTGTTTTCGGAGCAGTGCAAGAGATCGGATACGTCATACGACCCAAAGTCCATGCTGCACATGTCGAACCAGATTGCTCCAAATTCGTGAACTTCCGCGTCCGCAGCAATGCGGAGGATGTCATCAACCTTGCATGTTACTTTTGGGAAATCGAGCTCGATCTGCGTCGCCACGGCTTTTTTGTTGTTGACTGGCACGAGTCGTTCGGGTTCAATGCCGCTCTCAAGCAACAGGTTTGTGAGAGCTCCATCTGCACCGTCCAGGTAGACCACAAGCGACCCGCACGTTTGCGCCACCGACACAAACTGTGCACGGTGGCCCACCTTGCGTGGTCCACTGTAACTGCTGAGCCCACGGCAGTCGGTGGCGCGTCTGTTGTCCTCGACAGTCTTGCGAGAACGCTTGGTCGGGACTGAGGAGGATGGATCGTTGCTATGCGGACCAAAATGAAAGTCTGCAAATGTGCATCCAGGAGTGGTGCATATCTTTACAAATGCGTCCTTACAAAAGTCCATGTCCGGACTTTTGTTCCACCGAGAGGTGTTGTGAGAGTGTGTGGGTTGCTGGGTTGCGTCTCTGATCTGAGAGTGGTAGAGTGCACAAGCCGTAAGACGATGGGGGTCCCAGAGCTCCGAATCGGAGCTTGCCCACCGAGTTTCGTCGCATTCTGGGGTGGGCTGGGTGGGTGGGTTTGGACCTCCCATCAGGGGGTGGACCTCCCTGGGCTCCAATATGGGGGTGTTAAACAGCGGACACCCCAAATTAGGGGGTGGTAACCAGCGAACACACATGCAGACATATGCAGACACACACACACACATTCACTGCTCAAAGACCACATTGAGGTCAGAATTTACGTTAAAGTGGCGTACAATGTCGGGGACGGAGCGCAGCTTGGGCTTGGAGCGTGTGACAACGCGGGACATCTCGACGGCTTTGCCACTTAGAATGACGTAGCCGTCTGTGAGTTTGGCGGTCTTGCCAAGCTGGCGCTCGGTTACGAGTAGGGTGTATCCGCCTTGGTATGAGGCCCCACGGTGTTCGTGGTTGGCATCGAATGTGAGCTCGCCGCGCGCGCCACGGGACTTGAGTGTTTCGTATTCGCGAATCACCACAAAGCCAAGGCAGTCTTCGGGCCAGGACTCGGTGCCACTCATCGGACCGGTATCGCGTTTACGTTTCTTGGGTGCGGCAGCCGGAGGCGGAGGCGGAGGCGGTGCCGGAGGCGGAGGCGGTGCCGGAGGCGGAGGCGGAGCGGGTGCGGGCTCCTTCTTGGCAGCCAAGCACCATTCCTCAAGTTCCGCATTGCTAAGACGAGCCCACTGCTGCTCGACCCACTCGTCAAAATTATAAAACTCGACGGCGCCAGAGTGCGACTTGGTCCACTCGCGTGATTCTTTGTGATACTCGTGGTGCTTGCCGTCTGCAAACAGCTTGCGGGCCGCTGGGTCGCGTGTGCGAATGGGCATTGGAATTGGTGGTGCCTCGTCGTCTTCGTCGTCCGAAGAGTCCATGTCCACAACGGTAGACGGGCACGGTTCCGACTTGGGTGCCTCGACGGCAACCTCGACGGGCACGCCCACCACGACGTTTGTGGACCGTGGAGGGCACTCTACCAAATCCTTTTGCCAGTCGAGGCGCATGGTTTGAAACGCAGGCGAGGCGATGGCCGTAATCCATCCTGGAAAGGTGCAGTAGGTGTCGGACCTCATGTTGCGTGCGGCCCCCACGTCGGCGTAGTCGCCTTCTTGGACTTCGTTGGCCTTGCTCTGTTCCACACAGAGGTTGAAGAAATCGGAGCACACTGACCGAATGTGGTTTTCGCGACCGCCGCCACCCGCACCGGGACGCGAGCAGTCCACTTGAAGCAGCGCGTATCCCTGTGCCGATTGGGCAAAGCGCAGGAATCGACCTCGTGTGAGGAAGCCAAGCGCATAGGGTCGCTCTGAAGGTCGGTGCTTGTTGTACTTCTGGTGGAACGTGGTGGTGGCATTTTCGGTTCCCGCGCACGTGGCAAGTTCCCAGAGGGAGCGTGGCGAGGCGGCACTCATGTCGTGCCCGCCTTCTTCTCTAAAAGTTGTAAAGGCACACTCCGCAAGAATCATCGAGAAATAAATTACACACACACACTTCTTTTTTACACCCCCCCCACACACACACTCACTGGTTCAATCAGAGTCCGAGTCCGAGTCCGAGTCGTCGATGAACGCCTCGTCCTCTTCAGTGGGCTCCTCATGGTCTTCTTCTTCCTCGTCTTCGATGACGTGTGCACGCATGGCCAGTGCGCGACGCACTGAGCGGTTGAGTGCCTCCCGCTCCGTTTCGTTCATGGTGTCGGCCACGCGACGCTTGATTGCCGGCCTGGGCTTGACTTCGTCGCTCGAAGACCCCTCGTCACTCGAAGACCCCTCGTCGCTCGAAGACCCCTCGACCGGGAGGGCCGGCTCCACAAAGCCCACGACAGGAAAGCTGCAGGCAGGCAGCGGGTAGTCCTTGGCCAAGACCGCAGAAGGCATTTCAATCTCCGCTGGCATCGGCGGCTCGGCATTGCCCGACAGTCGCGCAAGCTCGCAAACCTGCTGCCAAGACTCGCGACACTGCTTCATGTCCGCAGTTTCCGTGTAGTTGCCCTCTTCGTCAACGATTGCGAGGTTGAGCGTGGCCACGCAGAGCTGCTTCCACCGCTTCTCCTCCACGGTCTGGTCGAAGTTTGAGAAGTCGGCGTCGCGGATTGCGGGCTCGAGGCGGTCGCGCTTGTCGACGTGGGCCTTGAGCTTGGCGGAGACCACCGAGCGGATGGGCTCGAATTGGACAATTTCGACCGGCTTGTCCTGGGAGATGCGATGAACGCGACCAAAGGCCTGCTTGAGGTCACTGTTGTTCCAGGGGATGTCGCCGACCGCAAACATGGTGTCGCAGCCGGGGCAGAGGGTGGTGCCCACGGCACCGGCACTGCTGATGAAGATTACCGCACGCGGCGACTCGGGGCTGAGAAACTCCCGGATCATGGCGTCGCGCTGCTTCAGCACGAGGGAGCCCGTGTACAGCAGCAGCTTGCCGCACTCGCCCCACTTGGCCAACTGGTTGCGCAAAAGCGTCAGCATCACCGCCGACTCGCAGTAGACGACGACGCGTCCGTGGCCCTTTTGCTGGCGATCGCGAAGCATGCGCCAAATCAGCAGCATCTGCTCCGACGGTTGCTCGAGCGCCTGGTCGTAGAGCTCAGGGTGCTCCTTGAATTTCTGCGCACCGTACTGCCCGAGCACACCCGACATGCAAAACTGAGTCGTCGTGGTGAAGCACTGCCACAGGTACTGATCCTTTTCGCGGTTGCGGCGCACGCCCATCGGCAGACCCTCTGCCTCGGCGGCGGCCTTTTGCGCCTTTTCGAGGTAGGAGTTGTGAATCTCATGCTGCTCCTCGTCAAAGGTGCCATCCTTTTTGCGTCCAATCCAGGGATCAAATTTGAGTGAGACGTGCTTCACATCCGGCAGCTCGAGCGTGTCCTCATCCACACGATCGACAATCTCTTCGTGGAACTTGTTGATCGTGTCTGGGCGAAGCGAGTTGCTGCCCCTGCCCGTGACATTCCAGTACCGAGGATCTTGCATCCAGCTGTTCTCGCCCGACACGTTCAGGGTCTTGCACAGGTTGGCCACCTGCGCCGGCTTGGCGCTGACCGGGGTGCCCGTTAGGCCGACGGTGTAGACCATGTGCTTGAAGACTCCGTTTAGGACCTTGCCGTGCTGCGTCTTGGGGTTGCAGCACGCGTGAATCTCGTCCACAAACCCACCGGCCCAGGCTGGCATCTTTGCGTCGGGGTAGTTGCTGTGAGGCTTGTCGGGCCTAAAGCCCACGTCCGGGACAGCCGTGGTGCTCATCTTGTCAATGTAGGCAAACAGTGGATGCTTGGGCGGGCAACCATTGGGGTACTTTGCCCGCTTCTTCATGGCCGCCGACGCTGGCGTCGGGTTCCATCCGGCGTCCCACCCCGGGCGCCACCGAGTCTTTCCGTTTTGTGTTTGGTACTCCTCCGACTTGGGGTTGTACCACATGAAGGTCTTGTAGGCGGAAACGATGACATCCTTGGTGGTGATGATCACGTGCGGGTTGTCGAGAATCGCGGCGGTGATCTGGTCCTGCTTGGCGGCCATGACCACCGCATTTCCAAGGGTGGTCCAGCACTGAAAGGTCTCATACCACACGGTCATGACGCTGAGAGGCACCACGATCAGCACCTTGAAGTCGCCGGGGTGCGGCACGAGCTTGCTGAGCGCGGCCACTGCGAGCACCGTGGTGATGGTCTTGCCCGTCCCCATATTGTGCAACCACGCCTGTGCCGACTTGCGAACGTAGTAGGGGTCGAAGAGGTTTTTGAGAATGAGATTGTTGACGGCGATGACTTGGTGTGGGTAGAATGCGCGTGGTACTGCTGGGTTTTTGGAGTTGGCCAGATCGACAATGCCCTTGCGGTCGGGGTTGCGTGGATCAACCTCGGCTGCATTGACGCGCGACGTGAGACGCTCGATCATGGCATCGACACGAGTCCGAGTTTGCTCGTCCATGTCTGCACGTTTTTGCTGCTTCACCATGGTGCGTGTATTGGACTTGGTGGACTTGGTGGACTTGGTGGACTTGGTGGACTCGAGCGCGGCACGGCCCCGGTGCCAGCGTACTGCCTCGTGTGTTTCCTTGCTGGGATTGTAGGGTGCACTCTCCGCAAGACTCTGCCAGCGCGGCCACCGCGGCTAGCGCGGCCAGCGTGTGTGGGTGGGGACCGGCCGTCACAAGGGGATGTTAATTAGCGGACACTTTTAAACCCTAAAAACACACCCATTTGGGGGGGTGCTAAACAACGTACACCTGGTGCTCACAAGTCTTGGGCAATATCGCGGCGGACCTCGTCGTCTTCGTCTTCGTCTTCGTCCGAGTCGATCACGACCATTTGGCGCATCAATATGGCCCGCTGAATACGATCCATGGGCAATACATTCGGGGGCAATACGTCCGAGGGCAATGCGTCCGAGGCGTCTGGCACGTAGGTGAGGTCCTCTTCGTCTTCGTCGTCGGAAGACGACTCGGGGTCGAGAGGGTTGGCGTACTGGGCGTCGACGAGTCCCGTGGTCGCCTCGTCCTCGCGCGAGTCCCACGGTTGGGTGATGGCGTGCTTGCGTCCCGAGCTGTGCGTCTGGTTGATGTCCTTTACGTTGTTCTTGATCGATTTCGCCGTCTGCGTCGCGCACTTGCGCGGGTCGTTTACAATCGCGGCGGAAGGTCCATTGTGCAGCACAATCGATCTCTGCCGACGATCCTCGGACGTGCTTGCGGCCGAGGGGTCTTCGTAGGCCACCAGCGCCCGCTTGAATTTCTCCATGGCCTCGCGCCGTTCCTTGGTTGCCTGCGCGATTGCGAGTTCGCCCCGATGCCGAAGCCCCTGCGCTGGATCGTGACGCGTTGGCGAGTCGAGCAGCGCGGGCGCGGCGAGCTTGTCCCGCCACAGGCTCACGAGCCACCCTCCGCATTCGGCAATCCGTGCTGAATCGTAGTAGCCAAGCCCAATGGACAGCGCCGAAATCGACTTGCGCTTTGCGTCTTCCTCGGTGCGTACGACTGTGAGCGTCTCGCCGGGCTGCACATCGTCCAGCTGTGGCGGGATCAAGGCAGTCCACCACCCCGTGAGCCGGATGGTGGGACCCATGGTGTTGCGCCCCGGGGTCGTCTCCACATTAAAATCAATGGCAATCGTTTCCGGCGCAGTCCTACGGTTGGGGTAGTAGATAGCGTCTTCGTCATGCCAGGCAGCCTTGATGGTTTGACGAGACGAGGAGTCCGCCTCCGTCTTTGATACACGGTGCGTTTGTCCAAAGACGGCAATCTTGTCAAAGAGGTTGAGGCGCTCGGAAAACTCGGCATTGTGCCCCGAGAGCTTGCGAGCCAACTCGGCTAGTGGGATCACGTACATGAGGTACTTGTGGTCGGTGAGCGCGTTGTGGTCACTGGGACCGGACGTGATTGCAAAAATCCGACCCGTGGGCGGATGACGCACAATGTGAAGCTGCATTTCATCGTCATCTACAGACGACTGCTCGGTAGTGAGAATACGCGTGTACCGTCTTCCCCCATGAAACTGGTCGACTGTAAAGTCGAAATCCGAATCAAACGTAATTGTGCCATTAAACTCGCTGGGGTGTCGAATGCTCGTGGCAAGGTACCGCTTGCCGAGCAGCCGCCACGACGTTGCCTCGCACACGTGGCCCGGGATGGTCTCGTTACCAAGTCGATCGCGACGCACGTGGTCCAGCACCGAGCCAATGGCGTCGTCGTCCAGGAGGTCGAATGGGCACGCACGGACCGCCATGAGTGTGGACCTCAGGGGCCCTCAAGGAGACCTTCCGCAAGGATGTTTGGCTAGCGGGTGCGCTCACACTGGCTAGTAGGCTACAAGCCGCAAGAAAACTAAAAGTGCTCGCATTTTACCGTAAAATGCAAGCCCGTATGCCGTAAGATAAGAGATAGCTTGCGTGAAACCCAGTCATGTTAGCTAACGCTCGAAGCGTGCACTTCATTTCCACATGTCGTCCGGGTCTGTGGAAAAGCCGTACGCTTTGAAGTCGCCATTAAAAAGGCCTACAACCCGCTTTGCTGTCTCATGGTCATACCACTTGACGGCTTTGATATTGTTGACACCCTCTTGTGTCGCCGCTTCGTTCAGAATGCGCCGCAGTAGCGGTAGTGGGGAATCTGCTGTGTCTGCCGGATCCTGACCCGCGTCAACTGCAGAGGATTCCCGTGCAATGCCATCGAGCTCAAGGCGTCGCCCTTTGGAGACATGGTCGGCATAACCGCCGTGGCGAGAAGGGCGCCGTGGTGGCGGCGCAGGCGGCGACGCCGGTGGTGAAGGTTTCTGCTCCACATGCAGATTGCTCGTTAACGTTTTGCATGATGCGCTGCAGTGGCTCGAGACAAAGCCGGAGAAAATAGCAGGGTCGTAACCCAGCATTGGCAGCAGCTCGCGCATCGATGCGTCAAGCGTGCTCGTGCGCCCTACGAACATCGTCGCTTGTGGTGGCTGCGGGTAGTGTGAAAGCATGCTCGACTGCACCCAGATGGCTCGTGGAATCATGTGATTGTGCCTGATTTGCAGCCCGCCTCCGCCTGCGTCACCTTGCCCCATCACGAATGAGCGAAACCTTCTGACCACCTCGTCCACGCTTTTGTTCACGAATCCAAAGCGTGTACCGCTGATGACGCCCCGGTGCGCTGCATTACTCAGCACACGCCGGAACGGGTTGGTGGCAAATGCAAACGTGAAGTTGGTTAGCGGCGGCGCCGCGGCTTCGTGGGAATGTAAGCAAGGCAGCATGCCGTGAGGGTCGCCGGGCAAGTCACGGATGCTGAAGTTGGCGGCAGTCTTGTTGTGGCCCAACCAGTCTCGGGTGGCAAGCCAGGTGTGCACTGTCACGGTTGCGGTGTGCTCGGCCAGGGCATAGGTCCAGCGCGCGCCGTTGGGAGAGATCCCGTTGCACCCGTACCTCACAGTACGAGCCTGTGTGTGCTGAATCATGAACAAGATCCAGGCCAGACGCTGGCAGTGCATGCTGTGTTTCTTGTGAGAGACAGTTGTTGAGTGAACGAGCAGTAACTGAATTAGCCGCGGTTACAGCTCCTTCTAATTCTCGCACACCCTTAGCGACAACGTCATTGCCTACACTGCGTACAGTGACAGGTTTCACCACCCCACCGTACACAGCCACTGTACATTCCACGCACGAAGAGTTCCACGTCGCACTCAATGCAGTGCGGTCCAACCCACAAACCGTTAGCCATGTACGGCGACTTGAGTGTCAATACCCACCCAGGAACCCGAGTGTCGCATAAAGGGCAAGGTGCACATTTGCACGGCTCCTCGTCACCGCCGGCGGGGCATCCGTTGTTGCAGCAGGGTTTGTTATCAACGTCGCTGAAACGCAAGTGGTACTGCGCACCAGACCGTGTTGGCATATGGTGTGCTCCCTACTTTCGCACCCACCCGACGTCGCCCGGCGTGCGCTCGATCGCCGCCTGCTCGAGCCCCGTCTCGTCCACGGCCATCGCTGCCTCCTGGATGGCCTTCCAGCCGTCGGCGTTCCTGAGAGATGAGGACTGAATGGAGAAGGCTACTAGGATGTGATTTTGTTCGAGTAGGAAGTGACGCACATGAGCAGGCATAGCCGGTGCTGGTGATCGCCCTGGGTGGGCTTGAAGAGGACGAGCGGTGCGTCGCTGCGATTGATGCACCGCACAATCGCCTGCGCCGCGTACCGTGAGAGAAACTTGGCGAGCGCCACCTGCAACGGATCACTGCCATCCAGACCGGTTGCGTAGAGGCCATAGCCCTCTGGTGACGTGGGCTGATCCGACGGCCACGGCGCGCCGTCCGCAGCAAGCAAGCTCGCTCGCGCGGAACTGGGCTTTCTCCCCGTCACCAGCTCATGGTAGGTGCGCCGCGCGGTGCTGACGGCGCTCGAGCAGTCGACGGTGTCGAGTAGCTCGCGCGGGTCTTTCACGCTCTGCAGCGCATCGCGCAGCGCCTGGCAGACGGCCGCCGAACCCGCCTTCGCCTTCGCCTTCTTCCCCCCCGCCCCCGCCGCAGCAGTATCCTTGGCTGCCGTGGCCGCCGCAACCAGCGTGGCGCGGGCGGCGGGCACGAGGGCGGTGGAGGGCGCGGCGGCTGGCGCGGCTGGCGCGGCGGCGGGCACGAGGGCGGCGGCAGCGGTGAGGGTGATAGAGTGTGTGGCTGACGGGTTGCTGCCGACACCGGCGGCGACGCCCTCGTCCTCGCCCTCGTCCTCGCCGCCGCCGCCCTCGACGCCCTCGGGGACCGTCACCGTCATCATGTACCGGCCGTTGTGGTTGAGGTGCTCAAAGCTCTCGCCAGGCTCGACACCACATCGATCGCTTGGGCCACCCAAAAGCCGCAAGAAAACTAGAAAGTGCTCGCATTTTACCGTAAAATGCAAGCACTTTCTAGTTTTGGTGTTCCGGCTTCTAACATCCCCTCTTTTTTCTTCTAGAAGTGGGCCAACTCTTCTACTTCTGGAGCCAGCGCACAGGCCACGGCAGATGGATCTGCCCGCGAGATACAGAAAAAGTATGCATGATTTACATAGTAACCTGTGAGATCACACGGAGATCCATCTGCCGTGGACGGTGCGCCAGCCCCAAGAGTAGAAGAGTTGGCCCACTTCTAGAAGGAAAAAGAGGGGATGTTAGAAGCCGGGACGGCAGAACTAGAAATGCAAGCACCTGTGCAAAGAGTGCACGAAGCCCTCACGATTTTTGTAACGCTGGGCGCAACGTAAAATGCAAGCACTTTATAACTGAGCAAAATGAAGAAACCCGTGTGCCCAGTTGTCAGTTGTCAGTTCTATCCCGCGCAACGTAAAACCCGAGCACCTCACAAAAAAGGCAGCATCAGCACGGTGGTGAACACAATTACTGCGAAGAGGAGTGAGATGCCAAGACACAGCAATGGTCCCAATCTGTTGTTGTGTGGCGGTGCTTGTGACAACATTTTGACGTGGTTTTCTTATACACTCAATGTGTGCACTACACATGCCGCAAGACACACAAACACACGACTTTTTTTGAGGGAGGGGGGGTCTGGGTTTGCCGACTCGGAGCTGGACGGAGTTGAAGCGCAACGTAAAACCCAAGCACGCGTGCGCGCGCTTCAGAGCGGTTGGTCGCGTCGCGAATGGTTCGTCGCAATGGATGCAAGGGCATCATGGCGCCGCAGCCACTCGGGGAGGTTTGTCGGTTGCAACATTTCCCTGACCATGGCCGCTAAAGGAGCGGGAAGGGCCACTTCGCCACGGCGCACAACTCTGACCCTAAGGTTGGGGTTGGGGTTTTCGTCGTCACCGGTCAGATCAATCACGGGCTGGCCAGACGAATTATGGGTGACTCGACCGATTGCCGCTTGCCCTTGAACGGTGCGCAGCACGTCAAACGGATGTGCTCCGTCGCTCTCGTCCCGTAGAAATAGGACGCTGTAGTGGCTTCCATTGTGCTCCATGGAACGAAGCTGCCAGGGCTCTTGGCTGTGCGCTGCATGGTCGCTCAGCTGGTCGCGCTGCACGCGCGCCGTGGCCGCCGCGTCCACTTGCGCCCTAGACACACCAGCGCGAGGCTCGCGGCACGTGGGGCATGAAAAAAAGGATCGTTCCTGTAGCTTTTCGTCGCACCCACTGCAAACGCAGTGGCCACATGGGAATGCAAACACATTGCTCCCATTGCTTTGATACTGCACCATGCATACTGGACACTCTTCCGTGTTCTTTGACAGGTCAGAGCGCGTGCGCTTCGACGACGCACGCGTGCTCATCGACGCCATGCGCGCCACGTATAGTCCCCGCCCACTGGAGCATGGCGCAGCGTGAAACTCTACAAGAGATAGCGCGACGGGTGAAGGTGGAGCACTGCGCCGGCTATACGGTTGTGTGTCTCGGCTTGCAGGCATTTGTAAGGAGCGCACAGCAGTCGTGACGCGCCGACACACGCGTCTGCGTGTGTGTGTGCGTGCGCGTGCGTGTGTGGACACGCGCATTCTTGCGGAGTGTACGCGCTAAAAAGATTGTAGCGAGGAGTCTCAACCCAAGGGTTAGGATTCAACGTTCAAGATGGCAGACGATATGAACCCGTCGGGTTCTGACGACGACGACGAAATCGTCTCGGATGACGACGGCGAGTTGCCTGCTCCGCTGCCACTGTCCATGCTTGGAGCCGCTTCTTCGGGAAAGAAACCCAAGCCCACACCAAAGCTTCCTACACCGCTGAGGTTGGCAAGGAAGCCACCTTCGCCTGGTCTGCCATCGTCCAAGCCGGTGGCGGTGTCCAAGCCGGTGGCTTTGACTGGCACCACTAATGGTCACGAAGAGATTGAAGAGGTCGAAGAAGCGCCCGCACCAACCGAGACGACTCCTGCTGCTGCTGCTGCTGCTACCACCAGCACCGCATCCCCCACCAATGAGGCAAGCAACCAGGACAGCGACGACGACGACGACGACGGCAAGATTACAACACCCGCGTCAATGCCGCCACATCGTGCCATCGCAGAGCCGGTTGCCGAAGAAGAATGTGCCTCCGACCCATTTGATGCGGCCAAGGCGGCCGAGCAAGCGCGCAAGGCGGCCACTGGACCAGGGACCTCGGTCTCGAGCGGTGGAGGTGGTGGTGGTGGTGGCGGCGCGGTAGCAACCCCTCCCGCTGAGCGCAGCCCGGGCGTGGTCGACGAGGCGCTGTTGTCGCTGCTTTTAATGCTCAAGGGTGAAAAGAACGACTCCCTTGCACAAGTTCCAATGCATCTATGCGTACACGGCCTCGTCAAGGACGACGAAGGCAACACGTGGCCTCCGTACGAAATCTCTCTGCCCGAGTCGCGCAAGAGCCAGACTAGCCGCCAGTCCTGGCTCAACCAAAGAATGCAAGAGGATCCCAACAGGCTCTTGAACACAATTCTCTTCTTCAACATTGATCCCGACGCGGTGCTCGACTCCAAGTCGGTCATGTCCGCATCGGATCACAAATTGCAGGCCATCCTTCCGGGCGTCCTCGTCAACCCCGATGGCAATGCAGATGCGTCCAAGCGCATTGCCGAGTACAATGAATCCATTGGGACGAACGAGTGGACCTTTGCAATCCCAGTTCCGTCACAGTTTGTCAAGCTGCTGTACAAGCAGCACAAGCACGGACTCCCGACACTTTACAATCCCGTGTCCAATGACAAGGTGAAGTTCTCGCTCTTTTCAAAGATTGAAGACCAATGCGTCAAAGACTCGAGGTGGAAGCTAGTCGTCGACAAGAGCCGCGATGGACAGGCCGTGTCCGGCGGCGGTGGCCGTGGCAAGCGTGCGGCTGGTGGGGGCGAGGAGGTTTCAAAGAAGCGGTCCAAGATTATCGCTACCGCCGCCGCCGCAGAGTCGCCTGGAGAAGAGCACGTCGAAGAGGCCATTGAAACGCCGCCGCCTGCGCCAACTCCCGTTGTGCCAACTCCCGCACCAACCCCGGCGCCGCCGCCCGCGGTGCAAACCATGCTGAATTTTTTGCCGACTGCTGTGGTCGCAAACGGCACCGGCTCTGACGTCGAGGCGTCCCTCGAGCCGCAAATCCCAAAGACGCAGCTGGCGCTCTGTCCGGCAAATGATTCGACGCCTTCCATGGTGCACGCCCCTCTCAGCTGGACGTCGCTCACACCGGATTGGTTTTCAATCATCGTTCCGAAGATACCCCCTGGATTCGTCGTCGAGATGAGCGCGCCGACGGTTCACTGTTGCGGCATGCTCTCACTGAAGCGCTCGGCCAAACCCATTGACAACCCGCTTGACTTTTGAATTCGTTAGGTGTGTGTGTGCATGTGTGTGTGTGTGTGTAAAAAGAATTCTTGCGGAAGGTGCACGGTGTGGTTCTTGCGGAAGGTGTATCTTGTATTTAACACATACGACACACACGACACGCAAAAAAGATGCCACCCGCCAAGCGCGCACGCGCACCTGCGCTCCAACCACAAGACGAGGACGAAGAGGACGAAGAGGACAATGGTCTCCATCCCGACGTTGTCGTTGCGCTGACGCAACGTGCAAGCCGCGCCGCGCGTTCGCCAGCACCATCTACCACAGCACAGATGCAGGCGTGGAAGCGAAGCACCGACTTGGCAGAGGAGCTCGAAGACCAAGACCTGGTTAGGGTTGACCGTCTTCCCCCCACAACCTTTCAGTCGCGACCAAGTACAGGCGGCCACGGTCGTGGCGGCGGTCGTGGTCGTGGACGCGGGGGTGGACGCGGGGGTGGACGTTCAAACTCGGCCGAGGAGGCCACACCTGTCCTCGACGCCGGCAAGCCCGCCAGTCCGACGGCGCAGCTGTCCCACGTGTTCTCACTTCAGCGTTCAATCGACGCCAATGCGCGCGAGGCGTCCTTTATGACCTACCAATCCGTTCTGCCGCTCGAATCGACGCAATTGGCAGCACACGGCATGCGAAGCAACTCAGTCCGAGTCTCGCTCGTGAACAAGCCAAAGAAGACGTGTGGCGGCGGTCAGCAGACGACGAGGAACAACTTGGGTGACTTAGCCGCGGCAGCGTCGTCACAATCCGTGTCTGTGGCCATCACATTGGGCGCGGCACGCCGCATCGCGCTCGACGCCCACGGCGTTCACGTTGACGACCCGAGGGCCACGATTGCCATCGACACCTCTTTGCTCGTGGCCGAAGACCGTGGACGCAACGACACCTTCAAAGAAGACATTGTCTTTCTCGTGGCCACGACGGCCCGGCTCTTGCCGCACGCGCTGCCGACACGCGTGGCCCAGAACTCATTTTTAAACTCAATGCGCGAGTTTGCCCGCGGAGAATTGGAAATGGGCATGCTTCGGCAGCGGGTGTCGCAGCAGGTGGACGCACTTCGCTCAGTGTGCAATAATGTGGTCGACAACACCGAGGGCACGAGCGTGTGGGCGGCATGGGTCCTGCTGTGCCACATGCTCTCGGATGCGAGATTGCGCCGGCTGGTGCAGGCGTCGCCCATTAGTGACATGGACGCCGCCACCGCCGCCGTTTTTCAAACCTATGCTCGCGGAGAGATTACACGGCGCGCGCGCATGGAGACGATGCCGCCGGTCAGCAAGGCCACGTCTTTGGCCGACGAAGACGAGTTTAACGAGGGTGTCAAGTGGGGCGCGACTGCTGCGAGCATTCCAGGCATGGACATGGACAAGGTGCTGGAAATGGCCACACGGGGCGCAGAGGAGGGCGAGTGCGATCCCCAGTGGTCCCAAGGCGTAACCAAGGCACTCAAGATGGAATCGGAGAAACCGGAGAAGCGATTTGCAATCGTGGTGCACCAGGACGAGGCTGCACAGCGCACCGCAACCGACAAGCAGACACTCTCCCTGAAGCGCAAGCGCCCGCCCACCTCGTGCTCGTCTCCGCCATCGGGCTCGGGGTTATTCTTGGAGTACTGGCAGGCCGCCTTGAGCTCCGACTACGCCTCCATTCTGAAGACGATGATCACACAGTCCAAGTCGGCAGCTGGCGCGGCTGCGCTCGAGACACTGTGTGGCCAGTCGCCCGAGGGTATGCGCGCGCACTTCAACCCGCTGCTCGCAGACATTTCAAGCCGCAACGCCATCAAGTCGGCCGAGGCGATTTCCAGTCTCGTGGTGACATCCGAGGCACGCGTTCCAAAGATTATCGTATGGCGCGCACGCAATCACGACAATACCATCCAGCTGCACTCTGGGCTCATTCGCAGCCCAAACGACGTGTCCAACACGACGTTGCACGCGTGCAGTTTGGCACCCAGACGCGTGCAGCCCTCGAATGGAACTCAAAACCACACCGTTGCCATCTGGAGCCTGGCCGTGCGCAACACGACGCCGCACGATGCGGCGACGACGCTGCTTCCGTCTGTTGCCGAAGGCGCGGTCCACTTGAACGCCTTGCAGTCTGGGAAGATCACGCTGCGCTCGCGACACCACCTCTCGCGCGTCTTTGAAATGGTAAAGTCGCGTGCGGCGCGCGGCGCCTCCGACGGCTCACTGGACACGACGCTCACGGGAATTGCGCGCGGCATCATCGTGCTGCGCGCCAAGCTGTGCGTGAGCGCCTCGCAGGTGCACGCGGGCGCGAGCATCGCCAAGGACTTGGCCGATGCGCACTCGGAGGCTGCTCGGCGTGCGGGGTTTACGCCACAAAACGACTACGAGAGTTGCGCGCTCATCTCCGAGGAGAGTCTCGACGGTCAGCGCATCAAGGAGCCGTACGCCACACCCGCGTCCAATTTGGGCCTGGCGCTGCAAGCCAATGAGCAGCTGCGCGTCCTCATGAAGAATCGGTCGCATCGTGGCGATCCGTGCCGGCACCTGTGCGGGGTTACAACTCCGGCCGAGATGTCGGAGGCCTCGGTGGAGCAGTACGATCTGCCACAGGCGCTGCTTCCGATTGTCGATTGTCAGGTGGACTTTTTGGAGGATCCGCGCGGCACCGAGAGCACGGCGCTGCCAAACAGGCGCGACGCCATGCTGCGCAAAGTTTCGATCACGCTGACCGTGTGTGGCGACGCGCCCGTGCGCGTGACCGACTTGGTCGACGCCTACTGTGACGACTACGTGGACCGGCCCTTTGAGGGCATGGATGCCGACGGTCTCTTTGAGGCGCTGGCACTGACTCACGCCGCGGCGGCGCGCGCATCCGAGGTCAACGACCTGGCATGCTCCGTGTGCGCCGGGCACGTCAACTCGAGCATCGCCTCGGCCAAGCGCATCCTCGTGGGCGACCTGAACACGCGGCTCTATTTGACAATCTACAATGTCTGGCGCGTGGGCACGGGCAACGTGCCGCGGCAGTTTGAGACGACGCCGTGGTCGGGCACGTACGGAGCAGGGTACGACATTGGTACGTCGGGCGGCATAGGCATCCGCGCATCGTCGGTGACGGCGGACAAGCGGTGCGCGCATGCCCTTGGTGCCCATCTCTACACCCCGCAAAGTGCTTGGGTTTTACGTTGCGCGTTGGCGGCCAGATTCTAGCCGCCCCGGGGCGGCCAGATTCTGGCCGCCCCGGGGCGGCTAGAAT